>OGFF01000017.1_pt1 | contig 228048 bp, 224 predicted proteins | sample 1570751 | NCBI WGS metagenome assembly OGFF01 (sample SAMEA2581951, study PRJEB24529) | metagenome | biome: Human gut stool | place: China | collected 2011 | reverse complement strand
CGTGACTCCGAGCCTGCCGACTAGTCCTGCAGACAGCCTATCATTTCGGCAGGCTGCTCCGCACTCTGCTCGGCTTGTTTCCATTATATATGATTTTTTAAAACTTTGCAAGATAGGGTTAAAGTTAAGAGTAATTTTGATAATGTAATGGAATTTGCTTACTTCCAAAATCACATAGACTTTATTATTTTCTCGTGATAATATAAAGTTATGCAATCAGAGTTAGAAACAATTACAATCAGAAGAATGGAGCCACAAGATGTCGATGGGATTATTGCAATCGAAGAGAAGGCATACGGCGATCATCATTGGTCCAAAGAGTCATTTCTAAATGAATTGAACAATGAACTTGCGTATTATTATGTGCTTTTTAATAGTGAGGGCATTTTAGTTGGTTATGCAGGAAGTTGGCATATCTTAGACGAAGCTCACATTACAAATATTGCGATTTCTACGGATTTTAGACGCAGGAAATATGGCGAAGCTCTTTTGAAACGTATAATTGACGATTGCTACAAAGAAAAAATTAAATACATAACATTAGAAGTTCGAGTAAGCAATACTCCTGCGATAAATTTGTATTCTAAATACGGATTTACCTCTTTTGGTACGCGAAAAGGATATTATCAAGATAATAACGAAGATGCAATGATAATGTGGACAAAAAATATTTTCTTTGACGAATTTAAAATTCCTTATGAAAAAATTGTTAAAGATATGGAGGAAAAAATAATTATAAAATGACACAAGAAGTCCTAATTCCAAAAATGAAAAGGATTGATAAAAGGCAAAGAAAAATAAGAATTCCTTTGCTGAATTTTGTTGTCATAATTTTTTGTACAATGCTGTTAGTTGGCGCAACTTTTGTAAATATTAATATCAAGCATTATTATTTACCGTTGGAATTTTTCTCTGACAAGACTTTAACTCCAGATGATTATATAAAAAGTTTTTGCATAATTCCGCAAATTCCAATTGTGATGTTTATTTGTTCTTTTTTAGGACGGAGAATGGCATTAACTAGTATTATTTTATATATTTTAGGCGGATTGTTTTTTGCTCCGGTGTTTGCACTTGGTGGTGGAATTCATTATGTAACAGAGTATAGCTTTGGTTATATTCTAGGTTTCGTTCCGGCGGTTATGATTGCGGGTGGAGCATTGAGAAAGGTTTATTCTTTTAAAAATATGTTTTTGGCTGCATTTTCCGGAGTGTTAACGATTCATCTTTGTGGAATTTTATATATGATTTTAATTGCACTTATTAAACATGACGGCAGTTCATTTATTGAGGGTTGGATTTCAGCACAGAGCGGATTGAAAATGGTTTATGATTTTGTTGGCAGTTTTGTGTTAATTCTTATGGGTAAATATTTTCACTCTGTGACTAAGTTTATTATGGAATAATCTTGCCTGAAAGCACAAAATGTGCTACAATGACCACTAAGGACGGTGAAGTTATGAAATTTATTGCAGATGTACCTATTTTAATCGTTATTTTGGTTTTTATCATTTCTACGGTTTATTGTTTTTCAAAATATGTTGCAACCAGTAGAAACTTGAATATATTATTGGGCTTTATGGCTCCATTTAAAAGAAATGATTTGAATTTTAGATTCAAAGAAATTGACAATTGGATGAAGTCAAATCCTTACGTCTCTGCAGTATGGACAGAGTTTAAGAATACTCTTGTTTTCTCCGAATCTGTTGCATTAAAGACAAATGATACAAATTTGACATATCAAGACGTATCTTCAACCGTTCAAAATATTCAAACCACAATGGATCCATTGTATTTCTTCAATGAAGAAACCTTGATTACTTCAAAATTTAACTTCAAAATGATTCAAACTATTCCTACTGTTTTGACAGGTTTTGGTCCATTGTTCACTTTTTTGAATATCGCAATTGCGTTCGGTAAACTTGATTTTACGTCTCAAGAAAAAACAATTGCATCAATTTCAAGCTTTATGACGAGTATGCAGACTGCGGCTTTGGTTTCAGTTGTAGCTGTAGGTTCATCATTGATTTATATTATGATTGAGAGAATTTTATACAGTAAAATGTGTAAGGCTCCATTAGTAAAAATTCAAGAAATTATGGGCTCGTTATTTGCAAGTATTTCGTCTGAAAAATTCTTGTATGAGTTGCTAAGAGAAACAAAAATCCAAAACAATTCTGCTTCAAATTTGATGACAAATATTCCATCTCAATTTAAGACTGCATTCAATGCGAGTATGGCAAGCAATTTAGTTCCTTATTTGGAAAATTTGATTTTCGGGTTAAATCAGTTGAATAAACAAATGAAAGAAGTTGCAAAAGCAAGCAAATCTTCCGGCGATGATGTAGATGATTTGTTCTAAAAGAGGGTAAAATGGCAATACGATATAGAGGTAAAATAAGTAGCGATGATGGAGACAATAATAATGTTTTCTGGACGACAATGTCAGACCTAATGTTAGGTTTGGCAATTATCTTTATTACTATGTTTGTACTTGCTATGACTGGTTTTTCTCAACAAAATATTGAGCAACAAAAAGTTCAAATGGACGTATCTAAAAAAATTAGTGAGGAATTAAAGAAATCAGACATTGATGCCGATATAGATAAAATGACGGGTGATTTGAAAATTTCTGATGGAGAATTATTTGAACTTAACAGCTATGTCTTAACTCCTGAGGGAAAAAAATTGTTAGATAAACTTGCTCCTATATATATTAATACAATTTTTGCCGATAAAGAATTGGCTGGACAAATTGATAATATAGTTATTCAGGGGCATACTGATTCACAGATGTTTGCTGGGGTAAATTCTAAAGACCAGCAGTTTATGAGAAATATGGATTTGAGTTTGAAAAGGGCAAATGCTGTTGCTGAGTATATCTTCAATACCGGATATGATAAAAAATATGCTGATGCCTTTAGAAAAAAACTTGTTGTTGAGGGAAAGAGTTTCAATGAACCTGTTCTTGTAAACGGTAAGGAAGATTACAACAAAAGCAGACGTGTTGAATTGAAATTAAAAATAAAAGATTGGAATGTATCAACGGCATTAGGTTTGAGGAAAAATTAAAGATGATTGATGAAAATAATATATTAGAAACTATAAATATGATTAGATTGTACAATCTGGATATCAGAACAGTGACTTTGGCATTGAGTTTGAGGGATTGTGTTTCAGAGGATATTGATAAAGTTTGCGATAATATTTATAACAAAATAAAAAAATATGCAAAGAATTTGGTTGCTTATGCTGATGAATTGGCAGACGAGTATTCAATTCCAATTATTAATAAAAGAATTGCAGTAACTCCGATTTCTTTGATTGGAGAAGCTTGTAAAGAACCTGATTATGTCAGAATTGCGCAAGTTTTGGATAAGGCAGCAAAAGAAGTTGGGGTTAACTTTGTGGGTGGTTTTTCTGCACTTGTAGAAAAAGGATTTACAAAAGGCGATAAGTTATTAATTGAAAGTATTCCGGAGGCTTTAGCAAAGACAGAGAGAGTTTGTTCATCAGTAAATGTTGCGTCTTCAAAAGCAGGTATAAATATGGACGCAGTTTTGAAGATGTCTGAAACGATTAAAAAAGCCGCAGAATTGACAAAAGAGTCTGACGGAATTGGAGCCGCAAAACTTGTTGTGTTCTGTAATGTTCCGGGGGATAATCCATTTATGGCAGGTGCATTTTGCGGGATTGGTGAACCTGAATGTGCATTGAATGTTGGAGTCTCAGGTCCTGGGGTTGTGAGAGCTGCTGTCGAAGCATTACCGGAAGATGCCGATATGAGCGAACTCGCAAACAAGATTAAAGAAATTGCCTACAAAATAACCTCAACTGGTGAACTTGTAGGACGAAAACTTGCAAAAAAATTAGATATTCCGTTTGGGGTGATTGATTTGTCTTTAGCTCCAACGCCGGCAGCAGGTGATAGTGTAGCTGGAATTTTTCAAGCAATGGGTCTGGAACACGCAGGCGCACATGGAACAACTGCTGCTCTTGCAATGTTAAATGATGCTGTTAAAAAGGGCGGAATTATGGCAAGTTCTCACGTTGGAGGGTTGTCAGGTGCTTTTATTCCTGTTTCAGAAGATGCCGGCATGATTGAAGCTGCGACAAAAGGTTATTTGACATTTAACAAGCTTGAGGCAATGACATCAGTTTGTTCTGTTGGACTTGATATGATTGCAATCCCGGGGAAAACACCTGCTGATACAATCGCAGGAATTATTGCAGATGAAATGGCAATTGGTATGATAAACAAAAAGACAACGGCAGTTAGAATTATTCCGGCTGCAGGAAAAGATGTTGGTGATAGAATTTCTTACGGCGGTCTCCTAGGCGAAGCTCCTATTATGCCTGTAAAAGAGTTATCTTCAGCAAAATTTGTCAAAAGAGGCGGTCGAATTCCAGCCCCAATTCATAGTTTGAACAATTAAGGAGAATTAAAAACAATGGCAGTACCGAGTGGACAATCAATAGCAAAATTTGCAAACAGTTTAATGGATTACCTTGTTGATGTAATGATTGACAAATATGGTGATGCTCAATCTTTCAGATACAGATATAACAATCTGAAAGTTTATATGAATCCGAGTAGGATTTCTGACCCGCATTTTATTGTTATGATTGGTATTTCGGAAGCAGTTTTCTCTATTGAAGACGGTAAAAAAATTGAGGGTGGACTCGGAAACGAAGAAACTTATGTGAAACGATGGGCTGAACGTGTTAACATTAATAAAGAGTTAAAAAATCACTGGAAACTTGTAAAAGAAGCATTTATCACTGAAATGGGTGAAGAAGATGCCCAAAGACGTGCAATGGCTGTTATTAGAATGCGTAGAGCTTCAAACGAAGACCTTAACGTTGATATGACGGGTACAGGTTTGAACAGAGGTAAGAGAAAAGAAATCGAAAAGAAAAAACAACGATTTGCTCAATTCAAAAAATCACTGGAAGAAAAGAAAAATAAGAACAATAATAGGGATTAATAACGATGAAAACGCTAAATGAAATGGCTGTAAAACTTCAAGAATCTATTATTAAACAACAAGATGATGCTCACAACTCTTCAACATTAAATGTTAATAAATACAACAATTTGAAGATAAGAATGAGCACAAAATACCACTACCCGCACATTATTGTGTCTATCGGTATTTCTGAGGCAATTTTCAATATTGAAGATTGTACAAAAACTGATGGCGGCTTAGGACCAGATGAAAGATATGTAAGAAAGTGGATGGGTACAAGTACTATTGCTGCAGATTTGAAAGAAATTTATGCAGCATTGAGTGACCTTATTAAGGCCGAAGATGTTGCAAAAGAAATTTCTCAAGAGGGTGAAGCAGACGAAGTAAAAAGAGAGGCTCCTCGTAAGAAAACAGCATTTAAAAAGATACTAGAGGGTGGTCTTCCTATGATGAATTCTGACTCTCCAATTGAAGAAGTCTCTAAATCTGAACAAATGATTTCTTTATCTGAAGAAGTTCATAATGGGACTGTTCATTCTCATACTGAAAAAAATAATGATACAGGTATGGAAACGGTCGATAATGTGAAGAAAGATTTGAAAGATTTTTTGAAATCAATGTTTCGCAGAAAGTAGTCTATTTTTTGTCAATCAAACTGTTTTTTGAGCGTAAATTTCTATGATAAGTTATGGCAAATCTGTGCGCTTCATCTCTTATTCTTTGGATTAAAAATAGTGCACTTGATTCTCGAGGAAGAAGGATAGATTTAGAGCAATGAGGCAAAAATACTTCTTCTTGTCGTTTTGCAAGGCTGACAAAATCAATTCCGGTAATGCCCATTTCTTCAACAATTTGCATAACACTTGATAATTGCCCTTTACCACCATCAATGATAATCAAATCCGGTTTATCCCAACCTTTTTCGCCTAATCTTGAAAGTCGTCTTGTCAAAACTTCTTTCATAGATAAAAAGTCGTCCGGTTTTCCCTCGGTTGATTTAACTTTGAATTTTCTGTATTCGGATTTTTTGCTCAAACCATTTAGAAATGTAACCATAGAGGCGACCGTATTTGTCCCTTGAATATGCGAAATATCATAGCACTCCATTCGGTAGGGAAAATTGTTAAGTTTTAATTTTTCTTTCAAATATGAGCCTATTTGGTTGAAATCATCTCGAATTTTAGACATTTTAGATAGTTTTGCATTATCTAAAATTACTTGAGCATTTTTATCCGCTAAACTTTGGAGTTCTTTACCCTGAACAGATTTTCCGTAGCTTATTTTAACTTTTTTACCTGAAATTATTTCGAGCCATTCTTCATACAAGGCCTTATTACCAACGGCTTCAAGCTCGTTTGAAACAATTCTATCCGGAAATTCCAAAGACAAAGTATTGTAGTATTCTTTGAAAAATGTTTCAAAAAATTCTGTCTTGTCTTCTTCTTCAACTTCGTATGTGAAATCTTTTTTATCAATCAAACGTCCTTCTCTAATCATCATTATGACTATAGCTAAAATTCCGTCTTCATGTTGAAGAGAGATGATGTCTTCGTTAAGTTTTGTATTTTCATAGACAACTTTTTGTTTCTCAAGTGTTTTTTGTAAATCGAAATAACTATCTCTTAATCGTGCGGCTTTTTCAAATTGTTCCGTGTCAGAGTATTTTTGAATTTGTTCCATCAATTGTTTCATAAGTTCCGTTTGCTTGCCGGATAAAAACAACTCTGCTTGTTGAACAATTGCTTTGTATTCTTTACTTGTTACCATATTTTGGCAAGGTGCAAGACATTTTCCTATATGGTAATAAAGACAAGGTCTGTTTTTGAATTTAGGTGTTTTGCATTGTCTTAGAGGAAAAATTTTCTTTAAAAAATCTAAAGTCGAATGCATTGCTCTAATATTTGTATATGGTCCGTAATATTTTCCTTTTTCCGGATTGATATTTCGTTTTCGAACTATTTGAATTCGTGGAAAATCTTCATCTGTGATAAGAAAATACGGATATTTTTTGTCATCTTTCAATAAAATATTGTAACGAGGTTTGTGCTTTTTTATCAAGTGGCTCTCTAAAATTAAAGCTTCAACCTCGGTATTTGTAATAATATATTCTAAATGGTCAATTTGAGAAACTAAAATATTAACTTTTACACTATCGTGATGTTTTCTGTTGAAATACGACTTTACGCGACGTTTAAGGATTTTTGCTTTTCCGACATAAATGATTTCATTATCCGAATTGTAATAAATATAACACCCCGGTAATGATGGTAAAAGTTTTAAACTTTCTTTCAATTTCTCATTCATAACTCAGATTATAGCATGTTAAAATTATGAGTGGTATTCAGATAAAATATTGACAACTTGTGGAAAAACTGTTGTCCAATCATCTTGAACGCATGTTTGTAAAGGTTTTACACTGTTGTACCAGCCGACATTCTCCCCTGTTGTTTTAAACCAACGAAAGTTGGTTTGTTTATTGAATAATCCTAATGTTTTTACACCTAATGCACCGGCTAAATTCAAAATCACATTGTCTGTAGAGATAACAATATCCATATTTTTTATTGCGCAGGACGTGTCAGTAAAGTCGTTGAAAGTATTACCTAAATCAATAATTTTAGGATTTTCAATTTCAGAACCGACTTGTAGAGAATACACATTAACATTTTCTAGGTTGGTTATTATGTTGAATTTTTTCAAATCAATATCTCGACCGGAATAATTTGCATTTTTATCTCCGCTGTAGGCAATTCCGATTTTCAAGTTAGATTTGTTTTTTAGATATTTTGAAGCATAAGTTTTGACTTCTGGTGCATTTACTGTTAAATAGCCCTGTGGGTATGGTATTGAAGTTGTTGTAGTCTTTAAGACGAAAGGTGCATCTAACAGAGCCATATCATAGTCATAATAGATATTTCTAACAGAAGTTTTATCAGATAAAACCTCAATTCCATCTGAAATTATTGGTGAATTTTTAATTAGGTCAAACAGATTATCTTGAACAACGAAAATAATTTTACGTGCAAATTTTTTCAACAACGGAATAAATCTGCAATACATAAAAGTATCTCCAAATCCTTGCTCATAGTGAACAAGAAGAGTTTTATCCGAGATATCAGATATCAAATCCCATTTTTTAGAAAATGAATTATCTATCGGGTATTTCAGGTTTTCATCATCAATCAAAAATCTATAGCGAAAATATTTGTGTCCTTGTACAAAATTCCCGCAACTGATTAAAAATGAACCGTAGTTGTAATAATCTATTTCTGTTGGATTGTTGTTTAAGATTTCTTTGTAGAATTTATCTGCTTTATCCTGATTCCTGTTTTTTTCGTAGGCAAAAGCTAGAGCATGTAGTACTAATCTGCTTGTAGGGTTTAGTTTATATGCCTTTTCAAAGTAGAAAATTTGTTCTGAAATTGAAGAGTCGCCATAAACTTTTGAATAAAGATTTCCTAAAATTGAATAAATCACGGCTTTTGTTTTGTCTATTTCAACATATTTTTCGTAATATTTGATTGCTTTCCTGTAATCTCCGATTTGCAAGTTATAAAAATTAGCAAGAGTTAAAAACATCAAAACTTTGTTTTGCTCTTTTGTAGCATAAATTGTCATAAAATTTTTGGCAAGTTTTGGGGCATTAATTTTTACCAAGTTTTCTGCAATTGTGGAATAATCATCTGGAATAAGTTCAGATTTAACAATCAAAAATCTGTATAAAACAAAAGCTTCAATAAAAATCTTGTTTGAAATTAAGTCTTTTGCAAAATTTCGAATAGTTGTGAACAAGTTTACTTTCATTGAATCTGGCGCTTCTTGTTTCATCACAACAAATCTTTTATAAACATCTAAAATTTCAGATGAAAATTTTTCTTCATCAATCAAATCCAATATTAAATTATCAAAATCACTTAGAACTGATGTTGTAATGTCATTTTTTTCAAAAGGTTGAACATCTGCATTAAATAACTTCTTTAACTCTTCTTTAATCATGATAAATTTATCATAGCACAGATGATAATTCTTTTTGTACTATAAAAATAGTAAAATATTACGAGTTTGTAAAATTTTTACTAAAAGAATAGCAAAAAAAGATATTTACGATTATTATAATTACAACTTCTAAAAACTCTTATTTAAACTACTTGATTTTGAAAGGAATAATCTGTAATGGCGATACAAAATGATGAAATAAGACTACTTAATTCTTTGTTCAAAAGTTTACCTAGAAACTCTAGACAAGCATTAAAACATTATGACGGTCACAAAAGAATTACCGTGTATAAAGGTGATACATATATTAATAAAACAACTCAAAATATTGATCCGGATTATCCATACACATTTATTAGGAATTTAACTAATTTAGGTACTAAAAAGAATCCTGATTTGAAAGATGCCGTAAATGTTTTGTATGGCGGTAGAAATGAGATTAAAGTAAAATATAACGAACCCGGTAATCCTGCAAAGGGTTTAAGAGTTCTTGTTTATGGAGAACATACTTCAGGTGAACTTCCCGTTATGAATCAAGTCTTTCCAAGTTTTGAAGAAATTAGAAAAAACCCTTATTTAAAAAAATTGTTTGAAAAAATTACAGGGAAAAAAATTATATAAGATAAAAAAGATAAGCAAAAAGCTTATCTTTTTTTATGCTAAAATTCAAGTTGAAAAGGCTTAGATGAATATGTATGATGATATTTTGGAAAGACTTTCTAAATCAACTTTTAGAGGCCGTTTTAAATTAAGAGATAAAGAAAAACAATATATAGAACAAAAAGGTTTAGATAGAATAAAATCTCATGCCGAAGATTTTATTAGAGATAGGGTTTCTCCGTCAATTATTCCAAATGATGGGAAACAAACACCTATGAAAGGTCACCCTGTTTTCATTGCTCAACATGCTACTGCAACTTGTTGCAGAGGTTGTATTAATAAATGGCATAAAATCCCAAAAGATGTTGAATTGACTCAGGAGCAACAGGATTATATTGTTGGATTGATTATGGAATGGATAAAAAGACAAATAGGTTAAATTATGGAATATAAAACAAATGTTATGCGTATGTTGGATAAACATAAAATAAATTACAACCATTATTCTTATGTCAATACTGAGGCGATTAGTGGTCTTGAAGTTGCAAGTGTTTTAAATCAAAATCCTAAACAAGTTTTTAAAACTCTTGTTACAGAGGGAAAGTCAAAGAAATATTATGTTTTCATGCTTCCAGTTGAACATGAATTAGATTTGAAAAAAGCAGCTCATTCTGTTGGTGAAAAATCTGTCGAAATGATTAAATCTAAAGAACTTTTGCCACTTACCGGGTATATTCATGGTGGCTGTTCTCCTTTAGGTATGAAAAAATTTTTTACAACTACAATAGATGAGTCTGCCAAGGATTTTGATTCAATAATTTTTAGTGCCGGAAAAATTGGCTATCAAGTTGAGATGAGCCTAGACGAATTGTCTAAGCTCATCAAATTTCAGTTAAATGATATTACTGTTTAATTTATTCACAAACATGCTCTAATGCTTTTTCTAAAATATCTTTGACATGCGCATCATTTAGTGAATAATAAACGTTCTTTCCTTTCTTTTGAGAACGCACAAGTTTTGCAGTTCTAAGAACTTTCAATTGATGTGATACTGCAGATTTTGTCATGTTTAATAGTACTGCTAAATCACCAACGCACATTTCACTTTCTTCTAAAGCCCATAGTAATTGAATTCTTGTACTATCGCCCATAACCTTGAAAAAGTCAGAAAGTTCATATAAAAGATTCATATCAGGCATGTTCGGTTTTACTTTATCAACTATATCAATGTTTATTGCATCACAATCAGAATGTTTGATTTTCATTTTTTGAGAACTCCTTTATAAAGCCAAAATACCATAAATTGAATAGTTGTTCAACTGTGTAAATTTTGTAAAGAAGGACGTGTTTTGGGGTTGACAATTGAATAGTTGTTCAATTATAATAGTAGTATAGTTGAACAATTATTCAAATAAGGTTATAGATTATGTGCGAACATGAACATCACCACGAATATGAAGAAAAAAACGAAAAACAAAGACTATTGAAGATTACTATCGGATTTTGTATTTTGTTATGCGGATTATTTTGTAATTTGCAAGGACTGTCTAAATTTTTAGTCTTTTTCGTTGCATATATCATTGTAGGTTGCGACATAATCCTAACTGCAATTAAAAATATCATAAAGGGTGAAGTTTTTGATGAAAACTTTCTTATGAGTTTGGCTACAATTGGAGCTTTTTCCATCAAAGAATATCCAGAAGCAGTAATGGTTATGGTTTTATACCAAATCGGAGAGTATTTCCAAGATAAAGCTGTTGAAAAATCAAAAAAGTCAATTTCTGATTTGATGGATATTCGACCGGATTATGCGAATGTCGAAATTAATGGCGAAATCGTTAAAAAATCTCCGGAAGAAATAAATATAGGTGAAACAATTATTGTAAAAGCCGGTGAAAAAATTCCACTAGATGGTGTTATAACAGACGGAAGTGCAATTATTGATACTTCAGCTTTAACAGGAGAATCTGTTCCTCAAAATTTGTCTGTTGGAAATTCTGCAATTAGTGGTTGTATCAATACAAATGGGCTTATTAAAATCAAGGTTGATAAAATTTATTCTCAATCAACAGTATCTAAAATTTTGGAATTGGTTGAACATGCAAGTTCTAAAAAAGCCAAAGCAGAAAACTTTATCACAAAATTTGCAAGAATTTACACCCCTGCAGTTGTGATTTTGGCAGTCTTACTTGCAATTATTCCGCCTATTATTTTTAATGGTATTTTCAGTATTTGGTTTAGCAGAGCTTTGACTTTCTTAGTAATTTCATGTCCGTGCGCAATTGTAATTTCTGTTCCATTAGGTTTTTTTGCAGGAATTGGTGGCGCTTCGTGTCAAGGAATCTTAATCAAGGGGAGTGCTTATCTTGAAGGTTTGTCAAAACCTTATGCTGTAGTTTTTGACAAAACCGGAACTCTTACAAAAGGAAATTTTCAAGTTGTGAAAATAGTTCCACAATCTGGAATTGGCGAAGATGAACTTTTGAAACTTACGGCTTATGCAGAAAGTTATTCAAATCACCCAATTGCTGTATCAATTAAAGAAAAATATTCAAATCAAATTATTCAATCAGAAATAACAAATGTAGAAGAAATTGCCGGAAATGGAGTAAAGGCAAATATTTCTGGGAATACAATTATTGTAGGAAACGAAAAACTTATGAATAAATTCGGAATTGATTATATTCCTGTAAATGAAACCGGAACAATAATTTATATCGCACAGAATTTCACGTATTTGGGTTTTATCGTAATTTCAGATACAATAAAAGATTATGCAAAAGAAACAATTTCTTCTCTTAACAAGAATAAAATCAAAACGGTTATGCTTACAGGTGATAATTCAAAAACAGCAAAAACTGTTGCAACTAAATTAGGTATTGCAGAGGTTTATTCTCAATTGCTGCCTAAAGATAAAGTTGAGAAGTTAGAAGAAATAATTACTCAAAAAGACAAAAATAAAACAGTTATTTTTGTAGGAGATGGAATCAATGATGCTCCGGTTTTGACAAGGGCGGATATTGGGATTGCGATGGGCGGAATTGGTGCAGATGCCGCAATTGAAGCTGCTGATGTTGTTATTATGGACGACAAACTTCCAAAAATTCAAGCCGGAATAACAATTGCAAAACGTACAATGACAATTGTTAAACAAAACATTATTTTTGCAATTGGGATTAAGATTTTGTTTTTAATTTGCGGAGCTTATGGTTTTATATCCATGTGGGGTGCTGTATTTGCAGATGTTGGTGTAACTTTGCTTGCGGTGTTAAATTCTCTTAGAGCAATCAAAAGAGTTTAGGGTAAAATTATTCATTTTGCCTAAAAAATTAGAAATAGTTATTGACAATAATTTTTTAGGGAATAGAATATAGATATAGACAGGTGAATATTGGGACGTCGCCAAGTGGTAAGGCAGCTGGTTTTGGTCCAGCCATCTCGGAGGTTCGAATCCTTCCGTCCCAGCCATTTAAAAGACATACATTACTGTATGTCTTTTAATTTTACATTTTTAATGATAAATCTTGAGCATTCTCTGAAATAAAACAAATGACAGATTTTATATCTGTCATTTGAAAAAATTATTAAATTTTTATAAAAGATTAATCTTCATCAGACAAACATTCATGTCCTTTTTTGTGTGATTTTAAAAGAACACCTCTTTTTGACGTTTGAATGAATTCAATCATTTTTTCAATATACTCGTTCATTGGAATTTCTGCTTTAATCTTTTCAATCGCTTGTGATGTGTTGTATTCATCAGAAATTAACAGTTTAAATGCCTCATTTGTTGCAGTTCTGATTTCCAACGGAACTCCACGTCTTTTCATTGCGATTACGTTAATTCCACGCGGAACAGGAGGTCTGCCTTCTCCTTTAGAGTAAGGCAAGATATCTTGACGAGATGCTGAGAAACCGCTGATAATTGCCATATCACCAATTCTAATGTTTTGGTGGAATACACTCATTCCGCCTACGAAAGCACCAAATCCAACGTGAACGTGTCCACCTAAAGTTACAAGGTTTGCTAAAATAACTTGATCCGCTAAAACGCAGTTGTGTGCTACGTGTGAACCAACCATTAATAAACATTTGTTACCGATTCTTGTTGTATAATCTCCGCAAGCTGCACCTCTGTGAATTGTTACGTTTTCTTTGATAATTGTTTCATCTCCGATTACAACTTTTGTATCTTCACCTTTGTAACCTAAGTCTTGTGGCTCAGAACCAATTGTTGCGAATGGTGAAATTGTACAATTTTTACCAATTTCGGCGTGTTCAATGTGAGCATTAGAAATTACTCTAGTTCCGCTTCCAATTGTTACACCCTCGCCGATTACTACATAAGGTCCGATAATTGCATCTTCTGCAATTTTTGCTGATGGGTGAATAATCGCTGTTTTATCAATCATGTTTTTCCCTCTTCTTAACTGTCCGTTATATCAATTATAGTACAAATGAATGTTTATTGGGATAACTTTATATTATTTTAATATCATATTAATATGAAACAGTGCGGGTTCAATTGAATCCGCACTGTTATAATTTTTATTTGTGTGGTCAATGCTGATCTACTTTCAGCTCTTTTCTCTAAGCTTTTAGAGCATCTTCGTAGATTGCACGAACAACTTCTCTTGAATTACCGCTTGGACCGATGTCAATCAAACCAGCTAGAGATGGTGTAGTGAATACCAAATCTGTTAATTTATCAACATCAGCTTCTGCAAATCCGATATCTGTAAGTTTTTCAGGAACATCAACTGATTTTAACCATGCATAAACACCATTAGCTGCTTTTTCAGCTTCAGAAGCTTCACCTTTCAAATCAGGAACGATTGGAGCTAAGATGTCAGCCAAAGTTGCTGCTTTATCTTTGTAGATAGTTTTGATTACAGATGGCAATAAGATTGCTAAACCAAAACCGTGAGATAAGTCAGGTTTTACTGCACTCAATGGGTGTTCAAGTGCGTGTGTATAGTGCAACAATCCGTTATCAAAGCTTACACCACCCATCATAGCTGCGTAGCATAAGAAATATCTGGCTTCTAAATCTTCCGGATTTGCAATAGCTTTTGGTAGGTATTTTGCAACCAGTTCAATAACTTCTTTTGCTAAAGAAATTGAATAAGGAGAAGCAACTGTTGAAGTTGCAGCTTCTACAACGTGGTTAACAGCATCAATTGATACATATCTTGTTTGTTTTGGAGATAATTTTGTCATCAATTGAGGGTCATCAATTGCATAAGTCGGATAGATACAATCGTAAGCAATTGCAGGTTTGAAGTTCTTTTCAAGGTTTGTTACAACTGCAAATCTGTTAGTTTCAGAACCTGTACCGTGAGTCAAATTGATTGAAATAACCGGAGCAGCTTTTGTTGGTGTGAATTTGAATTCATAAATATCGTCTGCGTTTTTGTCAGGATATTCAAGCAAAATAGCAACAGATTTACCAGCATCAGTTGGAGAACCTCCACCGATAGAGATAACTGCTTTTGCTCCGAATTCTCTAGCCATTTTTGCAGCATCATTAACGTGATGAGTGTTAGGGTTTGGTGTAACTTGGTCAAAATTGATGTAACCAATACTGTTTTCTTTCAACGCTGCTTCAACAACGTCCCAAGCTCCAGTTGATTTGTATGCATGTTTTCCGGACATAACAATAACTTTGTCGATTCCTTTTGACTTGATGTCTTTTGCAATATCATGGATTTTTTGAATTGCTCCAACACCAAAGAACACACTAGTTCTTGTACGAATTTCTTTTACGTCGTGGATATTAATATCTTTTTCCCACATAATAAACTCTCCTTTCATTCTACAACCATTTTTACACGAAGATTATATGTTATAAAAATGATTTTTTCAAGCAAAAGTTTAGGAAATTTGGGTGTAATTTTTGTACAATTGTCTCCTTTTTTTTGTCTAGGAAACCAAAATGAGCGAATCTTTTTCACTCTCGGACAAATAAACTTCAAGAAATTTTACAAAATATTACCCAACTGTGCAATGTCTGGCATGTTTGTTTTATAATCAAAACCAAGAGGTTAGAATTGAAACATTCACGACTTACATTATTGATATTTATTGCCCTTGTTTTGGGTATGTTATTTGGTCATTTTTGCCCCCATATTGCGGTTAAAATGAGAACGTTTGCCGTTATATTTTTGCGTATGGTAAAAATGATTATTGCCCCATTGTTGTTCGCAACTTTGGTGACTGGTATTGCGGGGCATGGTGATGTTAAACAACTTGGTAAAATTGGTGTCAAAACAATTGTTTATTTTGAAGTTGTTACGACATTAGCTTTGGTTATTGGTTTAACAATGGGAAATATTTTCAACCCCGGGAAAGGGTTTATTTCCGGCACTGTTGCGAATCCGGAACTTCTAAAAGAAGCAGGTTTGATGGCTGTTACAACTCCGCACACTTCAATTTCCGAAATGGTTATGAATATCTTCCCTACAAGTATTGTTCAGTCAATGGCTGAGGGAAATTTGCTGCAGATTGTTGTTTTTTCAATCTTTATGGCGGTTGCCTGTTGTACAGTAGGTAAAAAAGCTAAGCCGGTTATGGATTTATTACATTCTGTTTCTCAAATTATGTTCAAATTTACTGAATATGTAATGTATTTTGCTCCTTTGGGTATTTTTGGTGCAATGGCTTCTACTGTTGGTATGAACGGGCTTTCAATTCTTAAAAATTATGCAAAAATAATTTTCTCATTATATACAGCTCTTGCAGTTTTTGTTTTGTTGGTTTTATTTATTGCTTGTAAGTATGCAAGAATATCTCTTCGTAATTTGTTAAAAGCGATACAAGAACCTGCAATTTTGGCATTTACTACTGCAAGTTCAGAGGCGGCTTTTCCTAAAGCTTTAGAAATTATGGAAAGATTTGGTGTTCCGCAAAACATTGTTAGTTTTGTAATGCCAACGGGCTATACGTTTAACCTTGATGGAAGTACATTATACCTTGCAATGGCAGTAATTTTTTCATCTCAAATTTGTGGTATTAGTTTGGGGTTGAATCAACAAATTTTGATGATGCTTGCACTTATGCTGACAAGTAAAGGTGTTGCAGGGGTTCCAAGGGTTTCACTTGTTGTTCTTGCAGGAACTTTAGCAAGTTTCAATATCCCATTAATAGGTGTTGCAATTCTTCTCGGTATTGACCAAATTTTAGATATGGGTAGAACAACAGTTAACCTTGTCGGTAATTGTGTTGCTACTGTTGTTATTGCAAGATGGGAAAATGCTTTTGATTATAACAAAATGGATTTATTTATAAAACAATGTGATGCAGAAAAACAAGATTGGAAATTTTCTGCACCGAAAAAAGTTATTTGTGAAAAAGTTACAACCAGTGAAACAGAGGATAAATAAAAATGGCAGAAAGTACTAAAACAGAATTTAAAGACACACTGAATTTGCCTCAAACAACTTTACCAATGAGAGCAAATGCAACTGTTAGAGAATTAGAAATCCAAAAATTTTGGGTAGAAAATAATATTTACGAAAAAATGATTGGTGAACGAGACAAAACTAATTCTTTCGTACTTCACGATGGACCTCCGTATTTGAGTTCTGAAAAAATTCACGTTGGTACGGCTTTAAATAAAATTTTAAAAGATATTCTTATTAAATATAAATCACAAAGAGGTTTTTATGCTCCGTATGTTCCGGGGTATGACGGGCATGGATTACCTATTGAAAATGCGGTTGTTAAAACACTTAAAGGTGGACGTCACTCTATTTCAGAAGCTGAATTACGTGCAAAATGTAGAGAATTTGCTCATAAAAATTTGAAAGGTCAAGAGAGTGAATTCAAACGTTTAGGTGTTTTGGGTAATTGGGAGCACCCATATTTGACTATCAATCCTGAATATGAAGCTGAACAGGTTAGAGTTTTTGGTGAAATGTATAAAAAAGGTTACATTGAAAAAGGTCTAAAACCTGTTTATTGGTGTGCTGCCTGTGAAACTGCTTTAGCTGAAGCGGAAGTTGAGTATGCTGATCATACATCTACTTCTATTTATGTAAGATTTAAGTTTGAAGATGATGCAGTTCAAAAAATTGAAAATATTTTGGGTTCAAAAACTGATAAAGATATTTATGCAATTATTTGGACAACAACTCCTTGGACAATTCCATCAAATATGGCAATTTCAATGCACCCAAGATTTGTTTATACATTCTTTGAATACAAAAATGATATTTATGTTGTTGCAGAAGAATTATTGAATTCATTCTTGAATGATGTTGAGTGGGACGAAGCTGATATTAAAGTATTGGGTACATGTTCCGGTCAAGACTTAGAATTATTGAATACAAAACACCCATTACTAAATAGAAAATCTCCAATTATTTTAGGCGAACACGTAACATTAGATGCAGGTACCGGTTCTGTTCATACCGCTCCTGGTCATGGTTTGGAAGATTACGAAGTTGGTTGCAAATATGGAATTGAAGTATTTTCACCATTAGATGGCCGTGGAGTTTGGACAGATACTGTTGGTATTGATGAACTTGTTGATGTTCCTTATTATAAAGGAAATTCAATGGTTATTGAAATGCTTCAAAACTGTGGTGCATTATTAAAACAACAAGATATTCAACACAGTTATCCTCATTGTTGGAGATGTAAAAAACCTGTAATTTATAGAGCAACTCCGCAATGGTTTGTTAAAGTTGATAAATTTAGAGATAAAGCACTTGAAGCGGTTCATGGCGTAAAATGGATTCCTGCAAGTGGTGAAAATCGTATTGGTAATATGGTTGAAAGCCGTACGGATTGGTGTATTTCAAGACAACGTGCTTGGGGCGTTCCAATTCCTATCTTCTACTGTGAAGATTGTGGAGAAGTTATCTGTAATGATTCAACGATTGAGAATGTTGCTAAAATGTTTGAAAAAGAAAGCTCTGATGCGTGGGTTAAATATTCCGCAGAAGAACTTTTGCCGGAGGGTTTTGTATGTCCTAAATGTGGTAAAAAACATTTTAGAAAAGAAAAAGATATTATGGACGTATGGTTTGATTCAGGTGTTTCTTGGAGAGCTGTTGTTGAAAAAAGAAGCGAGGAATTAGGTCATACTCCTGTTGATATGTATCTTGAGGGTTCTGACCAACATAGAGGTTGGTTCCAATCATCTTTATTGACTTCTGTTGCAACTCAAGGCAAAGCTCCTTATAAACAAGTTCTTACTCACGGATTTGTATTCGGAGAAGACGGACGTAAGATGTCTAAATCTTTAGGTAATTTTATTCGCCCAGATGATATTATCAAAAAGTATGGTGCAGATATTTTGAGATTGTGGGCGGCTTCAGTTGATTACAGAAACGATATTAAAATCGGTAATAATATTGTTGGTCAATTGGTTGAAATCTTTAAGAAAACAAGAAATACTGCAAGATTTTTGATTGGTAACTTGTTTGATTTCAATCCTGAAACTGATTACGTTGAATATGATGAACTTAAAAATATTGATAAGTTTGCACTTCATAAATTAAACAAATTGATTGAGGAAGTTACGGTATCTTTTGAAAACTATGAATTTTACAAGTATTTCCAATCATTGCAAAATTTTGCAGCAGTTGATTTGAGTTCATTCTACTTGGATATTGTAAAAGACAGATTATACACAGCAGGCAAAAAATCATTATCACGTCGAGCTTGTCAAACTGTTTTATTTGAAAATTTGATGGCATTAGTTAAGATTTTGGCTCCTGTAATGCCTCACCAAGCAGAAGATATCTGGCAAAATGTTCCGGAAGTTCAACGTGGTGGATTGATTAGCATCTTGCTTTCAGATTGGCCGGTTGTTAATGAAAAATGGAACAACCCACAACTAGAAGAAGATTTTACAAAAATTTTGAAATCCAGAGAAGTTGTTTCTCGTGCAATTGAACCTTTGAGAGCAGACAAAAAAGTAGGTAGTTCTTTAGAAGTCGCAGTATGGATTAAAGCCGAAAATGATGCAATATTAAAAGCAAATGAAAAAGATTTGGCTGATATTTATATTGTTTCTCAAACTAATTTGGCAAAAGAAAAACCGGAAGATGTTTTGAATGAATATGTTGAAGACGGTTATACTGTTTGGGTTACAAAGGCTCGCGGTGAAAAATGTACAAGATGTTGGAAATATAGAGAACTAAATTCTGACGGTATTTGTCCGGATTGTGTTGAAGCAATTAAATAGAAATTCAATTAGGGCGGAGTTTTTAAAAACTCCGCCCTAATTTTATATTAAGATTTAAGCAATTTTCCTTTGTAAAAATACTTTATTATAATACAGGGGAAAATATAAACATATGGTAAAAATTCCAACAGGGATAGTTAAGAATTTACCTGATTTTAGAAAATTTTCAAAGTTCATATTCTCAAATCAGAAAAAAATAACACCGAACTTCTTTGCTACAGAACTTCGCTCAATTAAGAATGACTATATGCTTGCAAATGAGCGTCAATTATTTTGCCAAAGAGCAGATAGATTGGCAGAACAATTGGAATCCGGACAAAATCGAAATTTTGCAGGTATTGTTTATAGTTTGCTTGCAAAAATTACAGAACCATTCCCTAAAGAATTAGAATATTATGCTTATAAAGGTTATAAAGCAGCTCAACGTAATAATGACCCGATACACATGCTTGCAAGGTTGAATGATATCAGGCGCCTTATTTATTGTCAACCGGCAAGATTGCATGATTATGTAAACATTTTGTTTGAGCAAGAAAGATGTTTGAAAACTATTACATCATCTTATGATAAAGTTGTTGGTCAATTCCATACAATTTCTCGACCTCCGGCTCCTAGAAAAGATTACGAAACGATGCTTGCTTATATTCAAACAGAATTGAGTAAGTTAATCTGGAAAAGAGAACCTGATTTGGCTTTGAAAAAGTTAAAATCTGCCCAAGATATATTCAGACGAACCGGTGAAAAAGGAAACAGAGAATATATTACACTTCTTATGTGTAGAATTAAGGCTCAACCTCGTTTTGAAAATTTTGCTTAAATTTTTTGTAAAAATTATGTAATCAAACAGGTAATGAAATCTTTTATGTAATAGAATTATTATAAAAGAGGAAATAAAATATATGCCTGTAACTTCAAAAGAAACAAGACGAAAAGTTGATGAGTCATTAATTCCACAGAATGTAGAAGCTGAAGAAGCAGTTCTTGGTGCGATTTTAGTTAATCCGGAGACTTTAGCAAAAGTTTCTGATACATTGCTTCCTAAGAGTTTTTATAAGCCGGCTCACAGATATATTTATGAAGCGATGCTTCAATTGTTTAATAACAATGATAATATTGATATTGTAACTGTTTCAGAAGTTTTGAATTATAGCGGGAAACTTGATGCTGTTGGCGGTAGAGCATATATTAATGATTTGGCTGAAAATACAATTACAACAACAAATATTTCATATTATGCAAAAATTATTCAAGAAAAATCCGTAAAAAGAGCCTTAATCAATGCGGGTTCAGAAATCGTAAGTCACGGTTATGATTTAGAACCGAGCGACAGATCTTTAGAGCAGGCTGAAAAATTAATTTTCGATATTGGATCAAGTAAAGCCACTGCTGATTTGAAGCATGTTAAAGACTTGGTATTAGACACGTGGGATAGTATTGAATACAGATTTAATCACAAAGATGAGCTATCTGGATTGAGTACCGGTTTTTATGAAATGGATACTATGATGAGTGGGTTGCACAAATCGGATTTGATAATCCTTGCTGCTCGTCCTGCGATGGGAAAAACTGCATTCGCATTGAACATTGCGCAAAATGTTGCCATAAATGAAAAAGTTCCTGTTTGTATATTTTCTCTTGAAATGTCAGCCTCTCAGTTGGTACAGAGAATGTTGTGTTCTTATGCGGAGGTGGATTCTCAAAGATTAAAAACAGGTAATATGTTACAACAAGATTTGGATAAATTGGCTATGGCTATGAATGATTTTAGCCAAGCACCTATTTATATTGATGATACAAGTGGTTGTACTTTAACAGATATCCGAACAAAGTGTCGAAGATTGAAAACTCAACAAAAAGATTTGGGCTTGATTGTAATAGACTATTTGCAATTGATGGAAGGTGGCGGAAAAGATGACCGTTTGCAACAAATTTCTGCAATTTCAAGAGGTTTGAAAATCCTTGCAAAAGAACTTGATGTTCCGATTATTACACTATCTCAGTTGTCACGTGCAGTTGAAGGTCGTAACGATAAACGTCCGATGTTGTCCGATTTGCGTGAATCCGGTTCTATTGAACAAGATGCCGACATCGTAATGTTTATTTACCGTGAAGATTACTATAACAAAGGTGAATCAGAAGAAGAAGAAAATATCAAAGCTTCATCTAAAGGTTTGTCAGAAGTCATAATTGCAAAACACAGAAACGGTCCTGTCGGAACAATCAAATTGTTATTCCAAGGCAATATTACGAAATTCAAAAACCCTATTAAAGATGATTCTTTTGATGCATTTTAGAGTGCAATAAAAATTATTTTGCTTTAATTAAATCTGTTGCGGTACAAATTGTGCTTTTCTTTGCATACATTTTTTCTTGGACTTTCTTATAATCTTCAAAAGTCCCCTTGTTTGCTTTTTCCATGTCTTTCACGATTTGTGCAAGTTGTTTTTCGTCAAATTCGCAATGTGTTGTCAAAATATCTTGCTTTAATTCTTTGCTGTATATTTTTCCGTTAGCTATACACTTGCCATTTTTCCAGCCGGAAATACTTTCTGTTATTTGCATGTGGAGTGGTGCAATATCTGTTTGCGGAATTTCTATATCAGATTTACTCATAAATATTGAACAATTCTCGAGATTATTAATATAGTTTGAAGAATAAAACCCATTTTCAGAAATTACAATGCTTGTTGAAACGAATATTAAACATAAAAGTAGAAGAAATTTTTTCATTTGAATTTACCTTTTTTCGGTTTTCTTCATTGTATCAGTTTTTGTGATTTTTGAAAATATCTTGTTAGAGGAAATCTTTGGTCTAATAATTTGCATTTTTCTTGTCGAAGTGTATAATGAAACTGTTATGAAGATTGAGGCAGAAAAAAAATTCGCAGCAGGATTATCTATTTTTTCTAATTCTGTAATAATTATTTTAAAACTTATTGCAGGGCATATTTCTGGCAGTATAAGTATTATTTCAGAAGCTATACATTCATTGAGTGACTTTTTAGCATCTGTTTTGACATTTTTCTCTGTTATGAAATCTTCTGAACCAGCAGATAAAACTCACCCATTCGGGCATGGAAAATATGAAGATATGTCCGGATTTATTGAGGGTGGTTTGATTATATTTGCAGCAGCTTTTATTGTTTACGAAGCTTTAAAAAAAATATTTAACCCTGCAACAGCTTCTGTTGATACAACAATTGGATTGTACGTAATGGGTTTTTCTGTTGTTGCAAACTTTGTTGTAAGTACGGTATTATTTAAAGTTGCAAAAAAATCTGAATCTGTTTCATTGTACGCAGATGCAGAACATTTAAGAACAGATATTTTATCATCTGTTGGTGTATTTCTTGGTTTGCTACTCATAAAATTGACCGAAATACATTTGTTAGACCCTATTGTTGCAATAATTGTTGCAATGGTAATTTTTAGAGCAGGTTTTTCAATTTCAAAAAGCACAATGAACAATTTGTTAGATTGTTCATTGCCTGAATCCGATTTGAAAGCTATTGATGATATTTTAGATACGTTTAAAGCCCAAGGGATTGTGGGTTATAAAGATTTGAGGGCAAGAAGATTAGGTCCTCAAAAAAGTATAACTTTAACTCTTATTTTCCCTAAAGATATGACAATTTTTAATTGTCATACAATTTGTGACTCTGTTGAGAGAGAATTGAAAAATCGCTTGGGTGATGTAACTTCAAGTATTCATTTGGAACCTGATAAATTTTAGTTTTTAGAATTTAAATACTTGATGAGTTTTCGTAAATCTTTGTTCCAAGAACCGTTCCAATTCTTTTGGATAATGTCTGCCGGAGATAGTCCTTTTTCGGTATATTCTTTGATTTCATCAAGAAATAGTGTATCACCTGTTTGGTTTCTACGAAGAGATTTTTCTGCAATTTTAATGATTTCTTTAGCATAATCTGCTGCTTTTGCTCGTTTGATGTTTGCTTGAAGTGCAAGTTTTGGAACATTGTATCTAAGTTCTGAAAAATCTTTGTATTGAAGATGCTTGAACAGTTCTTCGCACTCGTCCATTGCGCAATTGTCATACATGATTCCTTTGTAGATTGCAAGGATTGCATATTTCAAATTTCCACCAACGCAGTCATGGTTTCTGATTTCGATAAAGTTTCTCAATCGAACTTCCGGGAAATAGAGATTTGCTTGAAGCTCATAATCTCCAAGTGTTGCAGATTCTCCGTGAAATCCGTTTTTAATAAACTCTTCAAATGTTATATCTCCATTCAGTTCAATATTTAAATTGTCTCTATGAATAAATATCATCGGAGTTTTCATTACGCAGTCAATATAATCCTCAAATGAGAATTCTTCACTAATTTTTCCGGAAAATCCGCATCTGTCGTTGTCGGTATTAAGCCAACTAAGTCCTCTAAATGTTTTATAACCGGTGTCAACTCCGCCTCGGATTGGCGAATTCGCAAACATTGCGGTCATGAAAGGGCTTAGTTTATTTGCAAGTTTAAATTTTCTCATTGCATCTTCTTCTGATTTGAAGTCGATACAGCATTGAATTCCTGCGGTTTCTCTCATCATAACATCAGATAAAATCCCCCACAAATATCGAGCCATGATTTTATATCTTTGTTTTGGTATCAAATTTATTGATTTGTGAGTTGAATAAGGCGAAACACCATAATTTAATAGATTTATATTCATGCTTTCCAAAATTGAATCAAGTTTTGAATTTATAGCATCAATTTTGTTTTTGAGTTGTATAATCGTTTTTTCCGGTTTGGCGCTAATTTCGATTTGACACCCCGGTTCAAGAGTAATAGTATCATGATTTTTTTGTAGTCCTATTACATTTTTTTCATCTAGTATGTAATCCCAAGAGTTCTCTTTTGCAAATTCTTCTAAAAGATTTTTAATTCCGTATTCTGTCCAATAGTCAATAGATTTATACGACGTTGCCGAGATAGGTAATCTCTCATACTCAATCCCTATTGTAAAATCTTCGGGTCTTGTAAAACCTTTTGTGTAAAGCTTTAAGATGTCTTCTTTTAATAGCTCATTTCTTTGTCCAAGTTTAATCATGTTATTATCCTCGTCCCCATAATATTATAACATTCTTTAAAATATCAAATAAAACTTTGTAAACATTTATCCATGTGTGGTATTATAATTAGTAAGATGAACTACTTCGATAGAGCAAGATACTTTAGAACTAAAAAACGTCTTGGACAAAATTTCCTTGTAGATGGTGAAGTTATTCAGGATATCATTGATTTTGCACAAATCACTCCTGATGATACCGTTCTTGAAATCGGTCCTGGGGTTGGTTTTGTGACAGAGCAGTTAGTTAAACATGCTAAAAAGGTTATTGCAATTGAACTTGATGAAGAAGCAATTGCAGAACTTAAAAAACTTGAAGCTCCAAATTTGGAAATTATTCATAATGATGTTTTGAAAACAGATTTGTCAAATTTAACAAATGAAAAGTTTAAAGTGGTTGCCAATATTCCATACTATATTACAAGCCCGATTATTGCTCATTTGTTGGGCGAAATTGATGATTTGGCTAATAAAAACAGAAGTCAAATTAAAGATATTATTCTTATGGTGCAAGAAGAAGTCGCTCGTAGAATGGTTGCAACTCCTGATTCTCCGTCAAAACAGTATGGCTTGTTAACGATTCTTTCTCAGTTTTGGGCAGATGTTAAGATTCTTCGTCTTGTTGGCCGAAAATGTTTTTATCCTGCACCAAAAGTGAACTCGGCACTAGTAAAATTAGATGTAAAACAATCTCCAAAACTTCAATTGACTGATTATTCATATTTCAGACGAGTAATTAAAGCTGCATTTGCACAACGTCGTAAAAATATCAAAAACTGTTTGATGAATGCTGCATTCCCTAAAGAAACAGTTATAAAAGCCTTATCAAATCTTGGAATTGATGAAAACACAAGAGGTGAAAAGTTGTCAATTGAAATGTTTGGTAAATTGTCTGAAGAGTTGCAAAAAGGATAAATTTTAATATTATGCAAAGTATAAAAATTCAATGTCCTGCAAAAATCAATTTGTTGTTGAAAGTTTTGAATAAAAGAGAAGATGGGTTTCATAATATAGAAAGCATTATGCAGACTATAGATTTGTTTGATTATTTGACAATAAATATTGAAAATTATTCAACATCTGAAATTCTACTTGATGGAAATAATAAAGAAATTCCGTATAATGAAAAGAACCTTGTTTATAAAGCCGCAAAATTATTTTTAGATAAAACAAACTTGCAAAACAAAAAAATCTCAATATATATTGATAAATCTATTCCTGTATCTGCTGGGCTTGCGGGTGGAAGTACTAATGCTGCCGGAACTCTTTATGGCTTAAATAAAATTTTTAAAGATATTTTGACTCGTGATGAGTTGAATTATTTGTGTGCTGGGTTGGGCTCTGATTTGAATGTATGTTTGAATGGCGGACGAATCCTTGCAACAGGTCGTGGGGAGGTTACAGAACCATTAGAATTTGAAGAGTTCAATGTAAATTTAATTAAGCCTAAAGCACTCGGAATTTCAGCTAAAGAGGCATATACGAAGTTTGCAGAACTTAAAAATAATAGTAAAGCTTTAAAAACAAGAGATAATTTTGAAAATGATTTAGAATGGGCGGTGATTGAGGATTACCCGCAATTGCAGTTTATAAAGAATAAGTATCCTAAATCAATGATGACAGGTTCCGGTTCGACTTATTTTTCTTTGACGGAAGAGTTTGAGCAAGAAGATGGTTATTGGATTCAAAATGGACTTAGGGCAATTCCATTTGGAGTTAGGGTGCTTGCTACCAACAATGATGAGGTTGGTGAAACTTATAACAACAAAAAGCAGGGTGAAATCATTTGATTTCACCCTGTCAAATAACTATTTAGTTTTTATTTAACATCTCGCCATTGACCTTCTGGTCCGTCAACCGGTATTGGATTACCATTTTTGTCTGGTTCACAAAGAACTTTTCTAATTTGTCTTACTTCTTTACCGTTTTTGAAAACTGTTCTAGTTTTTTTCATTTGACCGGTTCCGATACGATCAGTTGCATTGTCGGCAAGATTTACTTTTGTTCCATCAGATAGAGTAATTTCATTTTTGTATTTGTATCCGATATGTCCGTTTTCACGAACCTGAACTTGTTTATTTTCAGCTCTGTTTAATTGTCTTTTCAAGTCTTTACGTTGAGCTGCTGTTAATTCTTTGCCATCAGGAGTTACATAAGCTTTAGCAATCCAGTATGGTGATTGTCCGTGACCTCTAACTTTGCTTGATGCGATAGTTGGTCCGTGAGAAGAACGTTCCTCTTTTTTAGTACATGGTTCTTCTTCTGGTGGAGTTGCAGTTGGAGGAGGAGTTTGTGATCCCTCTTCCGGTGGAGTTGTAGTCGGAGGAGTTGCTTGTGGCTTCTCTTCCGGTTCAACTAGGTCTTTATTATTGCTTAAGAACTTAGTTGCTTCATAAGCTGCTAACAACTCACGTCTATTTGCACTCTTACCTGTTCTTTCACCAATTGCATTAGTTAAGATTGCGGCTTTAATCATTTTATCTCTTTCAGCATCACCTGTGATTGAAGTTTCCAATATTTTATTCATAATTGCTTGGTTTGTTTTACCTGAAACTTTTACTTTGTTACTTAAAACTTCATCAACGGAAGCACCTTTGAAGATGTCTTTTTCACCATTATCTTTTGTTACAACTGCTGCAATTACCCCTGGAACAACTGCACCTAAAAGACCTCTTAATGCTTGTTCTCCTTTGGAAATTCTAGCAGTTGCTTCTGCTACTTTGGAAGCTGTTGCAGTAGATGTTTGAGAATCTGATGCTTCTGCTTGGTCAAAGAATTCTTCACCATTTGATGCTGTCCAGTGGTTAGTAGCTGTAGCTGTTGCTGTCGCTGTAGCTGTTGCTGTTGCTGTTGCACTTGCGATTGCGGTAGCTAAGACTCCGCCTCCTAATACGCCAGCTAGAGCACCTGCACCAAGTGTGCCTAAACCTGCTGCAGCTTTTTTAACACCTGTATAATTCAATCTTACATCTAAACCTGCAGCTTCAAACATTGCTTTTGTTGTATGGTTTTTAACTTCTGCACTGCCTTTAAGAACTTTTCTTTCATCTAAGCCTGCTTTGAAATCTGAACCTGTGTATTGAAGCATTGTTTTCTTATAAGCTTCAGCATCAATTGAGCCGTCTTCTTTTATCATTTGAGATGCATTATAATCCCTTGCGATATATGCTGCGGCTTTCTTCATTACTTCAAAAGCTTTGTCTTTATCTTTTGCTGATGTATTAGGATTTTCATACATTGCAGCATATTTCTTATATGATGCTAATGCATTATCCACACTTTCTTTAGATTTTGCGGCTAAAGTTTTAGCACCTTTTAAAGCTTTGCCTTCAAGTAGAGTATATTTAGGGTGTTCTTTATCCCATTGACCCTTATCTTTTGCATCTTTTACTGCTGCTTCATATTGTTTTTTATCAGTAAAGATTTTTTCAACTGCATCATAGGATTTCATAGCTTCAAGGTTTTGTCTTGCTGCTTTTGCAATCTTTCCAGCTTTACGTCCGGAAACTCCGAATTCTGTTTTGGCATCTTCTTTATTTGCATATCTTTCTTGACCTTTTAAAGCAGTTGTATCTGTAGCCATTTTGCCGTCAGCTTTTGATTCATGTTTATCAATAACTGCAGCTGCTTTCATTTGAGCAATTTCTTCATTTGCTTTTTGTTGAGCAGTTGCTTTAGCTGCTTGCTGTTCTGCTGTCAAAGGTTGAGTTTCTGCGTGCTCTACTTCTGTACCACCTTTCGGGTGAGTCTCTCTAAAATCGAAAAGAGCTACTTTTGCTTCATTAATTTTGGTTTGATCTCCAGATACTTTTGCTTCTTGTAATTTTTGTAAAAGCAATGCTTCGGTAACTGGAGGTTTTGCACCATTCACACCATTTGTACCCATTTTTCTAGTCCTTTCTTTCTTATCGAAAATTGGTATTATGTTTCACTATGTCTTTATAAACGTTTTTAGAGTTCAAAAATTTACTCAAAATATACACTTTGTATATACAAAGTAGATAAAACCCAAATATATCGTATGTTTTAGACTGTAAAGAAATGTTAACATACTAAGCTTTACCTACAAATTTTTTAGATTAATGGCTTACTTCTAATGTTTGAATGTATCATCTTCTACCTTTCAAAATTTACTCGTAACCTTTTACATACTTCTATTGTCGACATTCATGTATTTGAACTTTAATACTTTTAAAATTTTTTAGCTCTTTAATCTTAAAAACACTTGTCATTATTAAGTTTTACCCTGTTTACAAATCGTAATAATTGCAACTTTTACCGTGCAAAATATAGTGTAAATACTTGCAACAACAGGTCAAATTTGCTAAAATTTCAGTTATGGAAGATGTTATCGAAAAGTTAAAAGATTTGGGGTTTAATTCTTACGAAGCTAAGGTTTATGTTGCTCTTTTGAAAAAATATCCCGCAACAGGCTATGAAGTGTCGCAAATTGCTGATATCCCGCAAGCAAGAGCTTATGACACCTTGAAGTCACTTGTTGTTAAAAAGGTAGTTTTTTCAAGTGATGACAAACCTCAAAAGTACTCCCCGATTGCGCCAAAGGAATTGACTCAGCGTTTTAAAAGAAAAATGTCTTCAACTATTGATTATTTAGAAAAGAAACTTCCTAATGTCAAAGAGGATTATAACGAACCTATTCATAATATTTATGGTTACGATAATATTTTAAACAAGGTTAAAGAAATTATTCAAAATGCCGAAAAATCAATATATTTGCAGATTTGGAATGTTGATTTCAAACAAATTGAGTCGATTTTAGAAGTTGCGTATGACAAAGGTATTGATATAAAAGTTGCGGGGTACGATGTAATCACTTCTCCATTTGGAATGATGTATAGTCATGAGGGATTTGACCATTCCGCTTCTTCTCGTTTGGTTTATCTTTTGGCTGATGAATGTGAGAGTGTTTTCGGGCATGTGGAGTCAAAAGTTGTATGGACTAAAAATTCTGATATTGCAAATTTGTTAAGAAGTTTTATTGTTCATGATATGTATTTATTAGATATTAATAAACAATTCCCAGAACAACTTAAATACTTCTATGGTAGAGGTTTCAAGAAGCTTCGAGAAAAGATTTTTCCAAAAAAGTAGTGTTCGGCATGCTTTTTTTTTAATAATTATTTACTTTAAAATTCGCATATTAAGTTCTATAATCATGCATATAGTTTGAACAAATATTTTGGGAGAAGAAAAGGGGAAAATGGAAGGATATAGTTTTGAATTAATCACCGGACCTATGAGTTGCGGGAAAACAGAAGAGCTTTTACGTCGTATCAGACGTTGTATTATTGCTAAAAAGAAGGTCAAAGTGATTTCCCCTGATGTTGATACAAGGGCAAAAGGCGATTATATTGAATCAAGAAACGGTCTCTGGCTTGATGCAGTTAAAGTTAAACATTCTATTCAAATTTTGAGTTTAGTAAAAGATGCAGAAGTTGTTGCTATTGATGAATTACAATTCTTTGATTCAAATATTGCAAAAGTAATTACTCAATTGATGAATGAGGGTAAAAAGGTTATCGGTACAGGCTTGGAATTAGATTTTAAAGCAGAACCTTTTGGTTGTATGCCGGAATTGATGTGTATTGCAACTCAAGTTGATAAGTTACATGCCGTTTGTATGAAGTGCGGTTGCGAGCATGCTACTCGTACTCAACGTTTGATTGACGGAAAACCTGCAGATAAAAATTCTCCACTAATTATGATTGGCGGAGATGAAACTTACGAAGCAAGATGTATAAAATGTTATGAACTCCCTGATGTTAAGAAAAAATCAAAAATGGCGGGTTTCAAACTTTTACAATTTGAGCATAAATAACTAGATTATTCACATTTTTTTTTATATGTGTTAGAATATCCTCAGTAATAACCCTTTTAGGCGGAAACATTTTGACTTTATTTTCGTCATAGTTAAAAAGGGAATTATTGGAGGTTTTAAATAAGAATGAGAAAAATAATGAAGAAAAGTATAATATTCCTTGGATTATTCCTTGTGATGTTTGGCTGGGTGATTAAATCTAATGTTCAAGCTTCGACTCCTATTGAGTTGTATGACAATGTTTGGAGATTAATCAATACAAAATATGTTGACCAGACAAACAATGAACAAGATTGGGGTAAATGGCGTCACAAATATGACAATGTTATTAAATCTGAAGATGATGCTTATGTTGCAATAGACACAATGGTTGCAAGTTTGAACGACCCTTATACAAAATTCTTAAATCCAAAAGAATTTGCAGATGAAACAGGTTCAATCAAGGGTTCATTAAAAGGTATTGGAATTCAAATCGGAGTTAAAGACGGTAAATTGATGGTTATTGCACCAATTGAAGATACTCCGGCTGAAAAAGCAGGCTTGATGGCTGATGATGAAATTCTTTCAATTGATGGCAAAAGTACAAAGGGTATAACTGTTGATAAAGCCGCTGATCAAATTCGAGGTGAAGAGGGTACTCAAGTTACACTTTTAATTAAACGTAAAGATATGGAGCCTAAAGAATACACAATTACTCGTGCGGAAATCGAGATTAAATCTGTATCTCAAAAAGTTCCTGATAATATCAAAATACCATCTGACATTTCTTATATCAGATTGAGTTCTTTTATCAGCAGGAATGCATCTAAAGAATTCGCAGATATTTTGAATAATTCTCAAAACAAAAAAGCATTCATTGTGGATTTGCGCTCAAATCCTGGGGGATTGTTAAGTAATGCAATTTACATCTCAGATATGTTCCTTGATGGTGGTGCAATTGTTAGTACTGTTGACCGTGACGGTTACAAAGAAACACAAAAAGCTACTCGTGGTGTTTTAACAACAAAACCGGTTGTAATTTTGTTGAACAAGGGTTCTGCTTCAGCTAGTGAAATCTTCTCCGGAGCGATGAAAGACAACAAAAGAGCAGTTCTAGTGGGAACTCAGTCTTTTGGTAAAGGTCTTGTTCAAGAAATTAACAAACTTCCGAATAATTCAGGCATTAACATCACAATTCAAAAATATTTGACTCCAAACGGCACAGATATTCATAAAAAAGGTATTACTCCGGATATTATTGTGGATTTGACAGAAGAAAATATCAAAAACAAAGATGATGCTCAATTGAAAAAAGCAATTGAAGTTGCTCAGAGTTTGGCAAGTGGAAATTACGTAGTATCTAAGTAAATGTAATAAGCTTTGTTATAAGGTTTGGAATGCGACAGATTTTTATTAAAATCTGTCGCATTCCTTTATTAATATCCTTTAACTGTATTAGAAATCTTTGTTCAAATTCTATAAAAGGTTGATTTAATTTAGGTGAAAATTTGCCATAATCATAATGTTATCACCCGTTATAGGAAGAGTATCATGAATTTACACGAGCAATGTTTACTTAGATATTTAAAGCATCCAGATGAATTGTCTTATGCTACTGAAGTTTTAAAATTAAATAACAAAATTTTAGAGCAGAAATTTGTTGTGAAAAATATCCTTGCGAATATTTCCGTGTTAAATTATACAGAAAACGTTAAGTAACAAGGTTTTTTAGGTTATGTTGAAAAAGTTTTTATATATTTTGTGGATTTCTATTTTTGCTGTGCTGTTGTTCTTCAGTGTCAAAAATGGAAGTTTTTTCTCGTTTATAGGTTCAATGGAGAATAGAACTTTTGATATTCGCCAAAATTTGAGTGCAAATTCCGGTGTTCGTCATCACAATAAAGATATCGTAATTGTTGCAATTGATGATGGCAGCTATGAATATATTTTGGATAAATATGGAGAATGGCCACTAAGACGTGATATGTATGCCAAAATGGTTGATTATATTGAGGCGCAACAACCTAAAACAGTTGCTTTTGATTTGATGTTTGTAAAATCAATGAAAAGTGATATCGAATCTGATAATGCATTGATTAATGTGTTTAAAAAATATGATAATGTTTACACCTCAATGAATTTGGATAATCAACCGGAAGATTTGAGAATTCCTCCTCAACTTCCTGAGAAGTTGACTGTAAAGCCTTACCCTAATGTGAAAGATACTATTGAATATTCTAATTGTCGTGTGATTTTGCAAGGAATTTTAGATGCAACCTCCAACATAGGTATGATAAATGTTTCTCGTTCTGATGATGGAGTGCTTCGTGAAATGCCATTATATTTAAAATATAATGGTAAATATTATCCACAATTAGGGTATCGTGTAGCTTTGGCATCTGGGAATGTAAAAAATGTTCAACCAAATGAAGATGCTAGTGTTATTTTGAATTGGTACGGTCCGGCAGGAACTTTTGAAAATATTTCAATGTACAAATTATTAAAAGCTGTCGAAAATAACGATATTAAGGCTTTTGATTTTCATAATAAAATTGTTTATTTTGGCGCAACTGCAGCTAGTTTGTTTGATATTAAAACGGTTCCCGTTGATAAGGTTTATCCGGGGGTAGAAGTTCAAGCAACTTATGTAAATAATCTGCTTGATGGTAGTTTAATCAAACAATGTCCTGAGTATGTAAATATTTTAGCGGGGTTGTTATTGGCATTACTAACTGTGATTTTTGTTATGAAAATTCAATCAATGCCGACTGCTTTTGGACTTTCTGTAACGATTTCTGCATTTTATGTTATGTTTGCGTATGAACTTATGAGGTTCAAGTATTATTGGATAAAAATTGTTTCCCCACTATCTATTGTATTATTTGCATTTATTCTTGCGGTAATTGTTAAATACTTGATTAAATCTCGTGACTTTGATACTCAGTACAAACTTGCAACAACAGATGGGTTGACTGAACTTTATAATCATAGATATTTCCAAGAACAAATGCAAAGATTTGTATCTCATTCTGATAGATATAATACGGTGTTTTCTTTGATTATTATTGATATTGACTTTTTCAAAAAATTTAATGACAATTTTGGACACCAATCAGGTGATGCCGTGTTAAGACAAGTTGCATTTGCATTAAAGAAAAATGTCAGAGCAACCGATATAGTTTGTAGATATGGTGGAGAAGAAATGAGTATTATTCTCCCAAATACCAAAAACGAAGAAGCCGTTGCAATTGCAAATAAATTGTGTACCATAATTGGAACTAAGAAATGTAAGCTTGCTAATGGAAAAGAAAGCAATGTAACAATTAGTTTAGGAGTTTCTACTTATGGAGAAGAGGACGGATTGACACCGACTGAACTTATTGCATCTGCTGACAAAAGATTATATCACGCAAAAGAGAATGGAAGAAATAGAGTTAACTAAAATTATATGATAACAGATTTTCTTGAAAAACCTATAAATATTAAAGAAATTTCTAAAGATTGTCCGATTGATACCTTTTTGGTTGAGAACAATGAAAAGCAAATTGAACAAATTTGCGATTTTCTAATGGAAGATAAAAATCATTTAATGCTTGTCAATGGGTTTAAAGGAACAGGCAAAACTTCAATTGTTGATTTTGTTTCAATGTATTTAAATAGTGATGTTTTAGTTTTAAAATATAATTTTTTAGAAACCACAATTTTAGACGATTTGCTTTTAGGTTTTTTTGATAATTTTAGAACATATACTCTTCAAGGAAAAATTATTCCACCAAGAATTAAAACAGAAAATTTTTCTCAAAAAATTAATTCGTATTTTAATTCAATCGGTCGTCCTGTATGTATTATTTTGAATTCATTTGAAGCTGTTTTAAAAACTAACAAAGCTGATATTTTGAATTTTGTAAAACATTTGAATAAGTTCTCTAATGTGAAAATAATAATAACATCACGAGGCGCAACTTTTGATGATTTTGAAGATATTGAATATTCTTCAACAACTTTGCTTGCAATGTCACAACCGATTTTTGAAAAATATTTAAAAGCAAATGGGATAAAGAATATTGGTGTGTTGTCGACAGAACTCTACAAGCAATCAAAAGGTTACTATGGATATTTGAATTTGTCTGTAAAAATTATGAAATTGCGCCAACTTTCACTTGTGAAGTTTTTGGAATCTTTTTCAAAGAGTTATATGCCATTTTCAGAATTTGTGTTGAGAGAAGTTCTTTCCCTTGTTGATCCGGTGAGTGCACATTTGTTCAGATTGCTCACCGTTATGAGGATTCCTATTCATATCAATTTGATAAAATCTTTGCATTTGTATAATGAAGAACGAGTAATGTTTTTTGTTATGAATTCTTTGTTGTCTGTTGATGGTGAGAGTTTGTATTTGAAAGATTCTTTTAGAGAAATTATTGAACATCAAATACCGGAAAATGTTATGATAAAACTCCATAGCGCTTGCGTTGATTTGTATAATACTCAATTACCGCTAAAACCCTTAGAAAGAGATTTGAGATTATCTCGTCAAACAATGCGTAATGAAATTGAATATCATTCAATGTTTATACCACGAAAACCGGAAATAAACCCTCAAAATGTTCAAGTTATTGACGTTAACCCTGTTGTTGAAGTGGTTCCTGAAACTCTTCAATCTATTGAAAAGAAAGTTGAACATAAAGAACTTGAACAACCTAAAGAAGAGCCACATATTGAGACAAAAGAAGAAAAACTTGATAAAATCAGTTTTATAATTGAAGATAATGCAATTTTAGACAATATAGCAGATTCAATTAAAGATTTTGTTTCAGAAAAGGTTGAAAATACCAAAATCGCAGAGCAGAATAGTAAACTTTCACTTACTCAATTGTTGAATTCTGCAAGACAAGAGGAACAAAATTATAATTATAAAGTTGTCATTTCTCTATATCAGAATGCTTTGACAAAAAAAGATGATGATAATTTCTTAAAATTCTTACCGACAATTTATGTGAAATTAGCGGAAGCTTATAAGAATACTTCTGATTGGTATGAGGCTTTGGAGTATTATACACAAGCTCAGGATTTTTATTATAATGCTTCAAATTTGGATAAAGTTGCAGAAATCAAGCTTGAAATTGCAAATATTTATTACATCATGTACAAACATGATAATGCAAAATTTATTCTAAATGAATTAAATAACAGTTCAGATTTGCCGAATGATATTAAAATTCGTGTAAATTTGGCTCTTGCAAAATTGTGTGACAATCCGCAGGAAGAATATGAATATTACAAAAAATCTCTTCCTTTGATTAATTACGAAACAAAGAAATCTTTGATTTCTGAATTATATTATAAATTTGCCGGCATGAGTGATGAACGTAACAATACTAAAACTGCTGTTGAATATTATAAAAAATGCATTGAATTGGATTCAAATCCAAAGACTAATAGGTTTTTATCAAGAGCATTGGCAAATTTGGCCGAATTGTTTGACGAAGCCGGAAGTTCAGCTCTTGCTATAAAATATTATAATCAGAGCATGAAAATTGATAATATAACCAAGAATTATAGTGGTTTGTATTATTCGGCAATTCATTTGGCTGAAATTTACTCAGCTCAAGATACAAATAAATCGTTGGATTTTATGATACAAGCTCTGTCTTATGCAAAACAGTTGAATGAGCCGTTCTATATTGCTGGAGCATCTCTTGAGCTGGGTGATTATTATATGTTAAGACGTGATGTTGATGGTGCTTATAGGTATTTTATTTTAGCATATAATGTTGCAAAAAAATCATTTACCAAGGATAATTTAAATAAGATTCAATCAAGGATTGATGATATTAAGCATCGTTTAAATGAACAAGATTTTAAAAAATTGCAGGAAAAATATGGAAAATAAAGAATTTTATAACGATTATATGAAAATATTTTTGGAAGAAAATTCTAAAGTGAATTTGATTTCGAAAAATGATGAAAAATATTTGTGGGAAAAACATATTTTTGATTCTCTGGCTTTAGAGAAATTTTTTGATAAATACGAAAAACCGAAAACGATGCTTGATATAGGTACAGGTGGAGGTTTTCCTGCCTTACCTGTTTCGTTGACATATCCTGAAATCAAGGTTACGGCAATTGATAGTATCGCAAAGAAAATTCGAGCTGTACAATCAATGAAAGACAAATTGGGCTTGAAAAATCTAGTAGCAGTCTGTGATAGAGTTGAAAATACAGATGGTAAGTTTGATTTGGTTACTTCACGTGCGGTATCTTCATTAAAAAATATTTGTGAATATGCACTTCCAAAACTCTACAAGGGGGGCTATTTTGTTGCATATAAATCTCGCAAAACTCCGGAAGAAATTGAGGAAGCGAAAAATATTTTAAAGAAGTATAATTCAAAGATTGTAGATATTATTGAGTATAATTTGCCCCTTGGTGAAAAAATTACACGTAACTTGATAGTTATTAAACACTTGTAATATTCATTTATTTTTCATTGAAAACGAAGTGTGTTCTTAGTACGATATACTCAGCAAAGGGGTATATGTTTTAATTATGACTATTTTGAATGATGTTTTCACTGTCCATACAAAAGGACATACTGATATAATTGATATTACACCACAAATTAGAAATGTTGTGTATAATCATGTTTTGCAGAATGCAGTTGTATATGTTTATGCACAAGGTAGTACAGTTTCTATTACAAATATTGAATTTGAACCCGGTTTGTTGGTTGATTTACCCGAAGCATTGGAGAGAATAGCACCCGTTGATGCGACTTATCATCATGATGAAATGTGGCACGACGGTAATGGATATGCCCATGTTAGAGCCTCAATTGTTGGAAACTCTACTCATATACCTTTGATTGATGGAGTTTTACAACTTGGTCAGTGGCAACAAGTTGTGTTGATTGATTTTGATAACAAGGCTCGAGCAAGAAAAGTTAATGTACAAATTGTGTACTAATTTATAACTTGTTTTATTAAAAAAGTAAATTCGCAAAAATTATTTTTACCTGTTTTTAAATTCGTAAAAGGAGTTTTTATGGATTTAGTAAAAAATAATTTGAGTATAAATTTTGGGACAAAGTTATCGCCTGTTTTGCAGGAAAAACTTACTGAGTGTTTGAATAACAAGGAAACTCGCCGAGAGTTGAAGGTTGGGCTTATTAAAAAAATTGATGACATTTTGCAATTTGGCAGTGATGAGTTTATGCTTTCTATTAATAAAGATGCAGAAACAGGTAAAGATTTACTGGTTCTAAAACATCTAGATCCGAATGTTGGTGGTTCAAGGCTTGTTAAAAGAAATAAGAAAAATAATATTTTTTCTGTTTTTCTCTCATTGACTGAGCGAGATATTTTGATGACTGAAAAGATTTTCAATAAAAAAGATAGGCGAGATTTTAAAATAAAAGAATTGTTACCTCATATTCAATGGCTAAAAGATCATAACTTTTGAGCCCCTGAAACTGAATTAACAAAATTTTATATATCAAGTCCTGTGAACATTTCAAGTGAAGTTACGTTTTTGAGCATTGGAAAGTCATCAATATTATAGTTTTTAACAAAATCTATTGCTTCGTTTCTCGCTATTTCAAGAATTTTTGCATCTCTTACAATATCAGAAATTATCAAATCCGGTAAACCGGATTGTCTCGTTCCTAAAAATTCCCCTGGGCCTCGTAATTGCAAATCTTTTTCAGCTATGACAAAACCGTCATTTGTTTCGGTCATAATTCCTAATCGTTCTCGAGTTTCTTGAGAACGGGAAGAAGTGATTAATACGCAATATGATTGTAATGAACTTCTTCCAACACGTCCACGTAATTGGTGAAGTTGTGAAAGTCCAAATCGTTCGGCATTTTCAATGACCATTACTGTTGCATTTGGAACATCTACCCCAACTTCTACAACTGTTGTTGACACCAAAATATCATATTTCCCGTCTTTAAAGTCTTTCATTACTTCTTCTTTTTCGTCATTTTTAAGTTTCCCGTGTAATAATCCGATTTTGAATTGAGGAAAAATTTCTTGTTGCAGTTTTTCGGCTTCAATTGTGGCTGCTTTAGCCGAAAGTGTTTCACTTTCATCAATCAACGGATAAACAATATAAGCTTGTCTGCCTGATTCAACTTCTTGTTTAATCAAATCCCAAACCTGTCTATGCGAGCCTGTAAGGATTGTTTTGATTGGTTTTCTACCTTTTGGCAGTTCATTTATTACCGTCAAATCTAAATCCCCATGAACGGTAAGTGCTAATGTCCTTGGAATTGGAGTTGCTGTCATAGTAAGCATTTGCGGATTTTGTGATTTTCTCTTTAAGATGTTTCTTTGTTTAACTCCGAATCTGTGTTGCTCGTCGACAACAATTGCGCCAAGATTGTTGAAATCTACATTCTCTTGAATAAGAGCATGAGTTCCGACAGCGATATTCATTTGACCGTTTTTCAAATCTGTTTCGAATTTTTGTCGAACTTTTTTCCCATGGCTTCCTAAAAATAGCCCGACACTTAAACCTAGTGGGGTTAACCATTGAACGAGGTTGTTGTAGTGTTGTTGAGCCAAAATTTCTGTTGGTGCCATCAAGGCTCCTTGATATCCGTTTTCAACGGCCGCAAGTAACATAATCGTTGCAACGACGGTTTTCCCGCTACCAACGTCACCTTGCAAAAGTCTTTGCATTGGAGCATCAGAATTCATATCTTGCAAGATTTCATTAACTGCTTGTTTTTGTCCGGAAGTCAATTCAAACGGTAATCCTGCAATGAACTTTTGCACTAGTCCGTCTTTATGAACTTGTAAGTTGTATGCAGAAGTTGTTTTTGCGGTGTTCTCTCGAAGTCTGATAAGTTTTAATTGGATTAAAAACAGTTCTTCAAAGATTAGTGAAAATCTGGCATGTTCCAGATCATTCATTGTTTCAGGAAAGTGAATTTGTTTAACGGCATCTTTTTTGTTCATAATGCCAAGTCTTTCCCTAATAAAATCCGGCACTATATTTTTAATATCATTTTTGTAAAGTTCAATTGCGTTGAAAATTGCTTTGCGTAATGTCTTGATGCTCAAATCTTCACAAATGGTATAAATCGGAACAATTCTTGCGATATTTAAGTTTGAATTTGCATCTTCTTTGAATTCTCCTGTCATAATTGAGTATGTCGGTTTATCCATTGTAAGTTGACCTGAATAGTTGTTCATTTTTACAACTCCGGACACCATAATACCTGCATTTTGTGGAAATTGAGTTTTCATTCTTTGAAGCAAATAGCGATTTCCTTTTGCATTGAAAAAGCTGAGTTCGAATCTTCCGCTTTCATCTCCGATAACAACTCTTGTGACTGATAAATTATTCCTTGTGTTGAATGATGAAACTGATTTTATAAATCCGAAAACTGTTGTTGTTTGTCCCTCTTTCAAATCTCTGATTAAAGTTCTGGAAGAATAATCAATGTGTTTTTTCGGAAAATACATCATCAAATCTTGAGCTGTAAATATTCCTAATTTATTTAATTTATATGCAACTTTTGGACCAACACCTTTGATATACATAACATCAACTTCTGACGGGTGTTTAGTGCGTTGGATTTGTCTTTCTTTTTCTTCCTGTTGCTCTTGGTTTTGCGTTTGAATATCCGCTCTTATCACTCTGATTAAGTGTTCAATTGCCTTTCTTCTCTCTGTGATAGAAGCATAAGGATAGTGTTCAAAAGATTCAATTACGACTTCCCAGCGTGGATTTTTTTTAGATAGTTTGTAATTTTTTTGAGCTTCTTTTTTAATGAAACTTGAAAATTTTTGCGTTTTACCATGGATATCAATGTAACGATATTTTACTTCAATATCAATAGCAGCTTTAATTTTTTCAAGATTTTCAACCATAGTTTTGATTTTACATCAAGAATATGTTGAATACAATTTTAATATTAAGGAACAAGGTAATATTTTCTTTGTTCTTATTAATTATGTGATTTATAATTTTTTATCAATTATGTGTTGAAGATTGTTTGTTAATTTTGCAACAGTAGTTTTAGGTAAAGTTGCAATTGTATTATAATAGCCGTAATTTGTCGGTTTTTCCATTTTTCCATTTGTACTAACTTTATAATCAAATGCAATGTCGTTTATATTAACTCCAGGGGTGTTGTAAGAAAATGATGTAACTTTTCCTTTGTCATTGACATTTACATAAATTTCAGCTTGAATTTTCCCCTGACAGTTATTTCCCTCACGTTTTGAGATGATTAATGCTGAGGGTTTTCCGTTGTAAGAATAATTCTTTTCATAGAAGAACTTATTTTCGGCATTTTTACCTGCAGTTGTTTTTGTCCAGTAGTCGATTCCGGCTTTCCCATGTGCAAGATATAGTTTGGGTGGAATCTTTTTAATTTGATTTTGTTTATAAATCATTTTTTCTGTATAGTTAACTCTACTATTTGGGTGAGTCAGAATTTTATTTATTTCTTTTGATGTTTGCAGATAATTTATTCCTGTTAATGGTGTGATGTGTTTCTTTGCTATTTGTGGTTTTGTTGTATTTTTAGACGCAGAAGTTTTTGAATTGATTGGGGTTTGTTTTGTTGTTTTTGCTGTATTTGTTTTGGGTTGAGCTTTAGCTATTTTACTATTATTGTTATTTGGTATATAAAGGACTTCATTGACTTTTAAATTGTTCATTGCTTTGATTGTTGATTTTTTGTTTAATTTTGCAATTTCATACATGAAGTTTGATATTTCAGATTTTTTAGCATTATTTTTTTGAATATGAGTTCTTGCAATGTTCCAAAGGTTATCTCCTTTGACAACTATGTATTTTTTTTTGCCCTTTTCGTTTGGTTTTGCAGCATTATATTGCGCTGTAGCATAACTAACAGTTTTACTATTTTTCGAAATAGGTGAAACCATAAAAATCCTCCAAAATATATTCTAAATTTTCCCCGTACTGTATTAAAAATAGTTTTAATGGAAAAATTGATTAATTTAGAAAAAAAATGTTAAAATTTTTAATATTTTTTAAAATAAATTTTGTTGGACTGAGTTATTTCGCTTTGTCAGATAGCCTAAATGTCTATAAGTAGCAGGAGAAACTTTTCTCCCTCGAGGTGTTCTTTGGAGTAATCCTACTTGTAACAAAAATGGCTCGCAAACATCTTCAATTGTTCGAACATCTTCACCAATTGCGGCTGCAATTGTTTCAATTCCAACAGGCCCTCCATCGTATTTTTCGATGATAAGCTTTAAAAGATTTCTATCTGTTGTATCTAAACCGTACTCATCAATTTTTAGAATATCCAGAGATTGATTTGCTATATCTTCTGTAATTTTTCCATCATGTTTAACTAGTGCGTAATCACTTACTCTTTTAATAAGTCTATTTGCAATACGAGGAGTTCCACGAGAACGTCTTGCGATTGCAAGCGCACCTCTGTCATCAATTTCAATATCTAAAATTCCTGCCGTTCTTTTGATTACCTGTGCAAGTTCTTCGTTTGTATAGAATTCCAATCGGTGAATAATACCAAATCTATCTCTCAAAGGTCCGGAGAGTTCGCCGGCTTTTGTAGTTGCCCCGATTAGTGTAAATTTTGGCAATGGAACTCTCAAAGTCTTTACAGTTTGGCTTTTCCCTGTTGTCATATCAAGATAAAAATCTTCCATTGCAGGATATAAAATTTCTTCTGCAACTTTATTAAGTCTGTGGATTTCATCAATAAATAAAATTTCTCCACCTTGGAGGGACATTAAAATTCCGATTATATCTCTTGGTCTTTCTAGAGCCGGAGCTGATGTAATTTTTATATCTACACCCATTTCTTGAGCAATTACTCCTGCAAGTGTTGTTTTACCAAGCCCCGGTGGTCCGTAAAATAGCAAATGGTCAAGTGGTTGTTCTCTTTTCTTTGCTGCTTGAATTGTAATTTTTAGGGTATCTTTTAGTGCTGATTGTCCAATATAAGTGTCAAAAGATTTTGGTCTTATGCAATTTTCAAAATTTTTATCGCAATCAATTGCTTCCGGTTTTACTACCGGATTTTTCTTTTGTTCTTTCTTGTATTCAAAATCGTTATCGTCTGCGATAATGCTCATTGCAAAAATTTCCTCTTTGTATAAATAATATCACAAATTTTACCTTTTGAAAAATGGTGAATATCATCTGTTTGAATTAGTTTAAAATGACCTTACTATGTTATAATTTTTAATATGGAATGTCCTAAATGCGGTGCAGAAATTGATAAAAATGCGATGGTGTGTCCTAATTGCAAAAAGGTGCTAAAAATAGTTTGTCCTGTTTGCAGAACGGTTAACACCAAAAATGTTTGTCGAAAATGTGGTGAAATTCTTGTCACAAAATGTTCCAGATGTGGAAAAATCAATCAAACTAAAAATAAAAAATGTGTCAAATGTGGTTTCTCTACAGAGATTAGTGCTGTTCAATCCGAGTCTAATTTAGATACTTTTGCTCTGGTTAGAATAGATTTCCCAAATAGTGACCTTGTAAAATCCGCTTTAGGTTCAAATAAATTATTTACAAAATTCCGTTCAAATTTTGACAACATGATTTTGAACAGTTTAAAAGAATTCAAGGTTAGACGACAAATTATAAATAATGATATTTATATAATAAGATTTAATAAGGATTATACATTGTCCTCTTCTTCAGCATCTGCAATGAAAGCTGTTACTGAATTGGTAAATCTTATTACCAGAATAAATGTTAGACTTTTAAAGAAAAAAAATATTGGGTTAAAGTGTAATTTTACCATAATGAAACGTGATGCGGATAAAAATCCTTATGATATAGATTCAGGATTTCAAGCAAATATGGTTTCGCAGGGTTCGGCTTTAAAAGAGATGAAAGCCCTTGATTTGTTTCAGGTAATGACAGATGAAGATTTGTATGATTTGTACAAAGATAATTACAAATTAGAGGCTCTTAATTCTGCATTAGTTGATGGTAAAATGAAAAGATTTTATGAAATTGATGCAAAACCGCTTGTAAAGATGTCCGAAATCCTTGAAGGAGAAGCTGCAAAAGATAGAGATGCCGAAGAAATTGAAGTTCCTAATTTTGTTCAATCAATGATGAATGAGCAAGAAGAAATTACTAAGAAAACTTTAGATGATGAAAATTTAATTTCTGATGATGAGTTGTATGATGGAGAGATGATTAATTTTCAAGAAATTAATTGTGTCTTTTATAAAACTGAAAGTGCAGCAGTACTTGATAATATTGCAACTGTTCTGCAAGATGTACCTAAAGGAATTATTGCTATAAAAGCTTCTGAAATTTATCAGCCATATACATTGAAATTGTTGTCTGTTGTTGATGAAACCGGAATTTATCAAAATATTATTCCAATTACTTGCAGTGATGATATGAAATATTCTCCTTATGCATTTTTTAGAGAATTGATATCTTCTGTTTTTCAGTACACTGTTTCTCAACAGTTGTTTAGCTCAAATAGTTTTTCAGCTTTTGCCGGAATAAATTCTTCTGATATGGTAAAAGATTTGATTAGTCTTACCCAAAGACCAATGGAAAATCTTGAAGATACAAGAGATAAATACTTCCAGGTCTTTCTGGATTTGTTACAATCTATTCCGGAAAGTTTAATCTATATTGAGAACTTTGAAAAAATTGATTCAAGTTCAATGTATATTTTGGAACAACTGTTTGATAATTTTGACGAGTTGAATATTAGTTATTTAATTTCGTATGGCAAAGAATATTCATTACACAAAAATTGTCATTTCTTATTATCAAGACCTTATTATACGGAAATAACACTCAAACCAACCCCGTTTGAAGATATTATTGCTGCGGATATGGCGTTTTACAAAAATATTATGGACGATTTCTACTTTCAAAGAATTGCGAAATATGCTTGTGGAAGTACGTTGTTCCTTGATTTTGCTATTCAATATCTTATTGAGTCAGGTGTTTATTCTTATACCGAATACTCAATTGTAATGGTTAATCCGAAAACAATAATTATTCCGTCAAGTTTATCTCAATTGATTAAAAGAAGATTGAACTTGTTGAAAGATGATGAAAGAGCGATAAAATTCCTTGCAATGGCGGTTCTTTTAGGTACAAGAGTTGATGTTAAAACTCTTGAAGCTCTTGGTTTTGCAAATTGGCGTCCAATTGCCGATAAACTTGCCGGCATGGGATATTTGTATTTTTATAATGATTGTATGTATTTTTCAAATTACAATTTGTTGAGAAAAAATATTTTGGAAGTTCTGTCAGAAGAAAAAATCCAAATATTAGCCAAAGATTTGTTTAATTTGGTATTTGTTGAAGATATGCCAAGTCCTGTCAAAGCATTTTTATATGGGTATTTTGAAGATAAAGAAAAAGTTATTTTCGAATGGGAAAAATTGGCAAATATAAATCTTTCAATGGGCGATTTTTCAGCATATTTGAATTGCTCAGATGAAATTATTAATTCCTTAGACAAGTATTCAGACACTTGGTCTGCTGCGGACTTGGAACAATATAAAGCTTCTATTTATGACAATATTTCAAATAATATGTTTGAATATGACCCTGAAAAAACTCGTGATATCGCAGAAAAGACTTTAATAAGTCTTCAAAGAACAGGAAATGTTACCGGTTTTGTATCGTTGTGTACAAAAATGGTACAAGGTTCCTTGCTGCACGGAGATTATATGTATGCACTAGGGCTTACACACAAGGTCTTATCTGCAATGGACGGTGTTTCTATTGATCCCGCTGCAGAAAATTTTGATTTGAACTATTTAGTTATGTCGATGATTCATGTCAAAATTCTTTTCAATACTGGAGCGTATGATGATTGTTTAGATATTGGGTACAATGTTTTGAATGTTTTGGATTCTTCAAAAATTGATAATATTCGTTATGTTGGCATTTCAAAAGAGGAATTCAAGTTGATACTTGTTGAATGTATTGCAGATATTGCTCTTGTTGATGTTATTTCATTGAAAGAAGATGTAAATGAATTTTTGGATATTTCGAATAAATTATTCAATTTTATTCCAAAAGAATTTGCAATATTTTCACAATTACAAAATCTTATTAAAGGACAAAAAGTTTTACTTACTCCTAATTTAAAAGGCGATAATGTTTTCCCAAATATTATTTATCATTTGATAAATGCATTTGTTTCGCACAAAAATGATGCTGTTGCTTTTGCTCAAGAAGTTTATAAAGCAAAACTGTTAGCGAAAGCAATGTATCTGTTCAAGTTTGAATTGTTTGCTGATGTATTGATTGCCTATTCTTATATTCAGTTGAATTCATTTAGAAAAGCCAATACTATGTGCTACAAAATTATAAAAACTGCTGAAGAAAAAGGAATGGTTTCTATTGTTCATTTAACTTGGTATATTTTAAGTATTTTGAATATTAAACAAGGTAAATACGATATTGCTTATGGTATTTTAAATAATTCAAACATTCAAATGGAAAAAATTGGTGGTATTAGCGAATATTTAACAATGTTAAATAAATTTAATATGTACAAAGTTTTGATGTGTACTCAAGCTAAAGATAAAGCAGAGATTTGCTTGAATCAAGCAACCGATATTGTACAAAAATATGAACTTAATTTTAACTTAAATGTTGACATCAGAGAACTTATGTCCGAGAATTCAAATAGATATGTTCAGCCGGTGAATAATCCGTTACATAGTCCGGTTGAAGAGAATGAGAGTACAAGAGAGCCAGTAGAGAATGATTCTGATGTTGACGGTGAAGTCGTTAATCCTGAAGATTTCTTCTCTGATAATTAATAGGGTTCAGAAAGAGAGGAATAATGAAAATTTTATTTGCATCAGCTGAAGTAGCACCATTTTCAAAGGCTGGTGGGTTGGCCGATGTTGTTGGCAGTTTACCTAAAGAACTTGAAAAAGATGCAGAAATTGCAATTTTTACTCCTCTTCATGGGTGTATTGATAAAGAAAAATATGGGATTAAAGAAATTGAAAATTCTGAAATGTGGCTAACTTTCGGAAATCAACCACATAAATTTAATCTTTATATGACCAAACTTCCGGATACAAAAATCAATGTGTTTTTTATCAAAAATGATTGGTATTTTTCTTGCTTTAAAGAAGTTTATCCAAAATATTTAGACCCTCGTTATGAACACGAAAGATATATTTCATTTTCTCTTGCTGTTATGGAATACGCAAAGGCATTGAATTTTCGAGCTGACGTAATTCATGCAAACGATTGGCATACTGCAATGCTTCCTCTTTATCTTCATTCAAATTACAAGTTTGATGAATTCTGGGCGAATACAAAATGTGTGTTTGAAATCCATAACCTTGCATATCAAGGAATTTGGTTTGAAGACGTTCTGGATTTTGCAAATATGAGAAAAGATATTGTTTATAATCAATGGGGTTGTGAACATTATAACCGTGTAAATTGGATGAAAGGGGCAATAAATTATTCTGATAGGGTTGTTGCTGTTTCTCCAACTTATGCAAAAGAAATTTTAACACCTGAATATGGCGAAAACTTGGATTATACTCTTCGGGGTGTTCAATACAAATTAAAAGGGATTTTGAATGGTATTGACTATACCGTATTTAATCCTAAAAAAGATAAAGCTTTAGTAAAAAATTATGACGTAAAATCTTTGCATAAAAAAGAGGCAAATAAAAAAGATGTCTGTGAATATTTTGGATTGAAATATAACCCCGATAGACCGTTGATTGTTTTGATTTCAAGATTGGTAGGTCAAAAAGGTATTGATTTAATCCGCGATATGCAATATGAATTACAAAATTTGAATGCTGATTTTGTATTTATGGGTAGTGGCGATAAAAATTATGAAAATTTATTTATCTGGCTTTCTAATAATACAAACAATATAAGAACTTATGTCGGATATGATTCAAAACTTGCTAATTTAGTTTATGCTGGTTCGGATTTCTTCTTGATGCCATCAAAATTTGAACCTTGCGGATTAAGTCAACTTATCGCAATGAGATATGGAAGTTTACCAATTGTTAGAGCAACAGGCGGTTTAGAAGATACTGTTACCGGTTATCCATTAGATAATTCAAATGGCTTTAAGTTCTGGAGTTACAACGGTTGGGATATGCTAAATGCTATCAAATGCGCATTGTATGTTTACGGTGATAAATATGTATTCAATGCAATGAGAAAATCTGCAATGGAAGCTGATTTTTCTTGGAAACGTAGTTCTAAAGAATATATGAATATGTACCATGAAATAACTGGTAAGTAGGTTCTTTTTAATTTCTTTTCCTACTTGCGAAAAAATCATTTGTATTATATTATTAGAATATACTTAAAAAAGTGAGGTTTATTGATGGAACAGATTATTAAAGTAGCATGGGATTTGAATGAAAATACCGATAATAGATATAAATTAGTTTATGAGATTGCTGAACTTGCTAAAAAAATTGTAGATGAAAATCAAGCAAGAAAAGCTCGTGAAGATTTCGGTTTTGATGAATCTCATGAAACTAGTTATTCTAAAGAAAACCCTGTTGAGCATGCTTTGATGGTTAAAGCATCTGAAGCTGATGACAACAGATTAGTTGGGTAATAAAGTTTAAGGAATGCACAAAGACTTTAAGGTTTTTGTGCATTTTTATGAGTAATAATTATTTGGGGTATATTATGATAGAAGAGACTTTGGATTACATTAATGAGTACACAGACAATTTTGAGCCTGAAATAGGTATTGTTTTGGGTTCCGGACTTGGTGATTTAGCAGATAAGTATTGTGATATTGCTATTCCATATTCAAATATCCCTCACTTTGCAAAATCTACTGTTCAAGGTCATAAAGGTCAGTTAGTATTTGCAGATATCAATGGCAGAAAAGTTGTTATGATGCAAGGCAGAAATCATTTTTATGAAGGTCATTCAATGAGTGATGTTACTTATCCGATAAAAGTGATAAAAAAATTAGGGGTTAAAACTCTTATTCTTACAAATGCTGCCGGAGCTGTTAATAAAAGTTTCAGACCTGCTGATTTGATGGTTATAACCGACCATATCAATTTTATGGGTACAAATCCATTGATTGGTCGAAATGATGAGAATTTTGGGGTAAGATTTCCTGATATGTCCGAAGTTTATAGTAAAAACTTGATTAAAATAGTTGATGCTGCCGGTAGATTATTAAAATTAGACTTAAAACATGGTGTTTATATGGCAACAACAGGACCAAGTTATGAAACCCCTGCCGAAATCAGAATGGCAAGATTTATGGGCGCTGATGCTATCGGTATGTCTACTGTTCCGGAGGCAATTGTTGCTAATTATTGTGGTATTGAAGTAATCGGTATTAGTTGTATTTCAAATTATGCAACCGGTGTTTCTACAAAGAAATTGAGCCATGAAGAAGTAATTGAAACAACAGACAAAGTAAAATCAAAATTTAAGGAATTAGTATTATTATTGTTAAAAAATATCTAGTATTTTCGTTTAAATAAAGGAATATATGAACAAAAAACAACTCTTTGGGAAGCGATTCAAAGCGATTAGAAAAAAGTTTGGCTATACACAAGATAAGATGGCGGAAATTGCGGGAATAGAACCTCAATCAATAAGTAAAATTGAATCTGGTAAAAATTTTCCGTTACTATCAAATCTTGATAAAATTGCTATTAAATTGGGTATTGAATTAGAAGACTTTTTTTATTACGATCATAAAGTTTGTGAAGATGATTTAAAGGCTGATTTGATAAGGGTTTTTGATTCTTTAGACCAAACAGATAAAGAAAAACTTTTAAGAATTGCAAAGATTTTTCGAGTTTAAAGCAATCTAAATTTTCACGGATTTTATTTGTGGTATGCAAGTTCAAGGATTTTCAACATATTCAAATTATAATTCTCAAATGCAAGCAAGGACACCTGTGTTTAGAGGTTACACTTCTCGCTTTGGTAAAACTTTGCATAGTGCAATTGATAGAGGCTATCCGACCGAAGTTGAAAAGAAAAGTCTTTTGGGAGAAATTCAAAAGTTTATTAGAGAAAAATTATCTCCGGATAGATTGCTTGGAGAAGGTGCACATGGTTCGGTTTATAAAATAGATGACGATTTCTGTATGAAATTCGATATTGGAACAAAACCCAGAGCCAAAAAGATGGGCGAGCTTCCCGAAAATGGCTTTAAAGGGTTAAAAACATATTATGGTAGCAAGGTTGCAGATTTTGATGATGTTGCTATTTTGAAAAATGTTTCACCAGATGGGGAGCATATTCCTGTTGGGGTTCCTCAAAAATTCGCTATAAATAATTCTTCAGATGAAAATTTTGTATATTATCAATGTATTGCCCTTCCAAGATTGAGTGATCTCCCTCAGAAAAGTTTCGATGCGGTGGCTGAAGATTGTCAACGTCTAAATGAACTCGGGGCAAAAAATAAAACTCATTACACTTTTGATTATATAAATCCTAATAATTTTGTAATTGTTAATGACAAAATTAGGATTATTGATGATATAAATGTTTTAAAATCATCAGAAGATAATAGTGTTGCAAATTTGTTTAATGTTTTTCTGGAGAAGTCTTTCCTAAATACACCTGTTCAGTATTCACTGTATAGTGAAACAACAAGGAAAAAGTTGTTCAAAAAGATTGTCCTTGCAGGTATGAAAGCGGGTTTGCCAATGCGCAGTAAACATTCTACCGAGAATCTTTCCAGTTGGAAAAATGTTGTGAATGAACTTTGCGGAATGGATAATCCTTATGGTGAAGTATTGTATAATCTTGAAAAAATTTCTCAAAATCCAAATAAAAAACAACGAGTAAAACTTGCAAATGATTATCTTGATTCTTTATTTGAATATGATAAATTTCAGGATTAATTCTTTTGGTTCAAATTATCAATTTCAGCATTCAAAGTTTTGATTTGGACTTCAAGTTTTGTTCTTTCATCAATTACCGTATTGAAAGCCTTTTCCAGTGTTTTAATTTTTGCTTCTAAAACTTCAACTTTTGAGGCATTGTTTGTACCGGAAATTGATGTTTTTTCTAATTCTCTTTCATAGGCTTTAACTTTGATTTTTGTAGCTTCCAAGAACATATAAACAGTTCCTGCGCCAACAAAAATTCCGGATATAAGGGTTAATACAAGAAATGTTGAAATCCTAACGGCTTTTGCAATATAAACCCCTTGGATAATCCAGCCGTTTTGAATTTGTATATCTGTCAAATTTCTGTTTAGAAAATTGATACTTGAATAGTTCCCAAAATTTATTATTGCTAAATATATAAAACAAAGTAAAATTATTACACTTAAAATTAAGAATACTTTTTTCATTATTAAACTCTCCTGTTTCTAAAATAATTTAGAACTTTTTCTAATTTTTCGTCCGGTTTCAGTTCAAGTTCAATTATCTGTGCTGAAAACGGTTTTGCAAATTTTAGATAGAATGATTGCAAAACTTGTTCTTGAGTTTTGACTTTTCCTTGTCCTGCACCATATAATGTGTCATTATACACAGGGTGACGTTTATTGCTTGTATGAACTCTGATTTGATGAGTTCTTCCGGTGACAAGAGTTAGTTCTACGTAAGTTGCTTCGTTGCCAAATCGTTCAATTACTTTTAACTTTGTAACACTCGGTCTCCCGTCCGGTCTTACTGCCATTTTTTTAGGATTAAGATTGTTTCTTCCTATTGGGTCTGTAATTACGTCATTATCTCGTGGATAATTCCCAACCAAAATGGCATGATATTTTTTTGTAAGATTATGTTCTTTAATGATATTTGCAAGATATTCGTGAGTTTTGTTGTTTTTTGCAATCATCAAAAGTCCGGAAGTGTTTCTATCCAGTCGGTGAACAATTCCTCTTCTGAATTCTCCGTTAACATCAGACAAATTTTGACCGTATTTATATAGCAATGCATTTACTAATGTTCCTGAAGTTTCAATAAATGTTGGGTGAGAGAGCATTCCTGACGGCTTGTTTATTACAGCCATATTCTCATCTTCCCAGATAACTTCTAATGGAATATTTTCCGGTTCAACTTTCAGAATACTTTCCTCTACAAGGTCTTCAAACTCAATTTTATCCCCATCTTTTAAGGTGTAAGATGGTTTTTTCTCTGTTCCGTTAACAAGAACTTTTCCTTTTTTAATTGCTGTTTGAATTTTTGAACGAGAAATGCCCTCATATAATTCTGATAAATATGAATCCAGTCTTAAATCTTCGGAGTTTTCATCAATTGTTAAAATCATATTATCTTCCCTTGTAGCAAAGTAAAATTACGACAAGTGCAATAACTCCAATAGTTATGAAAATATCTGCAACATTGAAAATAGGGAAGTTTACAAAATTCAATTGGATATAATCTCTTACATAACCTAAAATAATTCTTTCGTGGCAATTACTTGCAATTCCTGAGCATAACAAAGCAATGAATGATATTGAAATAAAATGAATGTTTTTAATATGATTATGAACATACATAAATAGCATTGTAATTGCAACGATCGACACTATTATTAGGAATTCTCTTGCGTTTTGTAATAGGCTGAATGCTGCTCCAGCATTTTTCAAATAATGCAATTGGAAAACTGCATTAGAATAATGGTGACCTGATGTTAAGTTATCAACAATTAGCTTTGAAGAAAACAAAGCTAGGAATAACCAAAAAATAAAACAGCCTATAAAAAATATGTATTTCCCGATTGAATTTTTCATATTAATCCTCTATTTTAATCAAGTTGTTTTTAGGTACAACGTTAACCCTTTTCATTACGCAAGCTAGTCCTGACATATAAACTTGAAAATGTCCATCATTCACATTTCTTGCTTTTGAGATTGCTAAAGATGCTATTGCATACTCATTTACATTATCAGTATTAGCTTTTATAAGTCTTTCAAGAACTTGTGTTTGTGGTAAAGCTCTTAATTCCGTTTTTGGAGTTGAAGCAGGATATGACACAGGGTCATGGTCAATTGAACCGACAATGAATGTATTATCATTATTTTCACCATCAACTTTCACTGTCGTTGTATAAGTTTCTCCGGAGCTAACTTGAGCCGGTGCCTGAATTTCAATATTCATAAATCTTGCATCTCCGTAAAGGAGAGATGATTCGTCTGTTAATGATGTTTCTCCTGAAATTAGCCATCTGTCATTAACTTTTACCAAATGATAAATACCTGTTGATGTTGAATGAATTTCTCCTGATACGGGCATGAAATCCATCGTGTCATGGATTGTTCCACTTGCGGTTTCAATTACTTGTACACTTGCGTTGTCTCCATTTACACTTATTGATTCTATTTTTGTAGAATAAGTCAAGTCTTCGCAAGCTTTCCAGGTTTCTTCAATGCTTTTGAAATAGGCATCTTTATTAAACCCGTCATTGTTAATATAATTATCTGCATACAAGTTTTTTAATTGTGTTAAACCATGTTTGTTTGCAAAAGTGTTATGAACTTCAAACAAGCTTTTAATTTGTTTAATAGCTTGTTTATTTTCTTTATTCTGTTCAATTCTGTAACTTCTATTTGAAATTAGAGATGCTTCTGCTTGAGAATTTACTGCAGGTATGATTAAAGCTGTTAATAATAATGTTAATACTATCTTTTTCATACATTACAGTATAGTTGAAAAATCTGGAAAATTTAATAGTATAAATAATGGAGATTAAAAACACATTAACATTTCTTAAAATAGTGTAATTATTACTCTAGAAATGGGTATATAAAGAGTATTAAGATTAGCCGGAGGATATTTAAGATTATGGATATAGCATTAAAACAAAATAGTATTTCATTAAATTTAATGGATAATAAGATAAAATCAGTGATTGAGGCATTGAAATTTTCAAAGATTGAAAAAGTTTTATCTGATGCATTGGAAGATATGCCTAATACTAATCCTGTTAATTATATTGGAGATTTGAACAGGGCTGATATTATGCACTGATTTTAGTGTTAAGTATTTTTATTTAAAAAGTTCTATTAATTGATTTTTCATGCTATCATTATACTGTTATAGAAAAGGAAAAAGACATGAGTTTAACAGTATATTTAGGGATAGATGTTGGTTCTGTTACAACTAAATTAGCTTTAGTTGATGAGACAGGTAAGTATGTTGACAGTGTTATGTTGAAAACGGCAGGAAAGCCTGTAGTTGCTGTCCAAACAGGTTTAAACAGATTATATGAAAAACGATTAACGGAATATGATGTTATGGGTGTTGGTACAACGGGTTCCGGACGTGCTTTAGCAGGTTCACTTGTTGGCGCCGATATTGTAAAAAACGAAATTACGGCTCACGCAGTTGCCGCAAGTACCAATGTTCCAGGGGTTCAGACTATTTTGGAAATTGGAGGGCAAGATAGTAAAATTATTATTTTGCGAGATGGTATTGTAACAGATTTTGCTATGAATACCGTTTGTGCAGCCGGTACAGGTAGTTTCCTAGACCACCAAGCACAAAGATTGAATGTTCCGATTGAAGAATTTGGTGAAACAGCTCTTCGCTCAACTAATCCTGCTAGAATTGCAGGTCGTTGTGGTGTATTCGCGGAAAGTGACTTGATTCACAAACAACAATTAGGTTATCCTGTTGAAGATTTGTTATATGGACTTTGCCAAGCTTTAGTTCGTAACTATTTGAGTAACCTTGCTTTGGGCAAAGAACTTTTACCAACTGTTTCATTCCAAGGTGGTGTTGCAACAAATACAGGCATGGTTAAGGCTTTTGAAGAAGCTTTGAATACAAAAATTGTTGTCCCTGAAAATCACCAAACAATGGGGGCAATTGGTGCTGCGTTGCTTGCTATGGAAAATCACCAATACACGGAAACCCCAACTAAATTCAAAGGTTGGAATGTCGCAGATATGCACTTTACATCAATTACTTGCGGTTGTACCGGTTGCTCAAACAATTGTGAAGTTATTACAATCGTTGAGGGAGTAAATGAAGTTCAACACGTTGAGAAAATTAAAGATGTTAAAGGCAATATCATTGCAAGATGGGGCGGTACTTGTGGTCGTTGGGATATAAGCTAGGATAAAAAATATATATGCAGAATTTTGGGCAAAATCCTCAAAAAAATTTATCAAGGACATCAATTCTTACAGAATTGTCCAACGGTAACGTTGAACTTGGAGAGGCTTTTGCCCTTATTCTTAGTGATATGGTTGTACAAAGTGGTATTACAAATCCTGAGTCTGAGCCTTTTGATGTCGTTCCTGATTCTTGGAGGAAGCTTGCTGCTAAGCCAGAAAAAACTCCTGATGATATTAAAAAATTAGATTTGTCTTTTAAAGAAGAAATTCAATCGCTTGCAGAATCTTATCTTTTATTTATGGCTCGAGAAACAAGAAATCTTACCGGAAAACTTGATTATGCACAGTATGAAATGTATATGCTCAAATATCGATTTGGAAGATATGATATAATGAATAAGCCAGAGTATCTATCAAAGGTTAAAGTTCAGATAAAAAATGCTTTTAAAAAAATTTCTGCTCATGGCGAACAGCAAGGGGATAATTTGATTGATAAGCACGATATGGCTGCTTTTATTTATGCTCTTTCTACAAAATCAAAGAGGGATTCAAATAAAAATTTTATTGGATTTGAAATTAATGGAATTATTACACCGGAAGAGTATGCTGTTAATGAGAATAACTTGTTTGAAGCGGAAGATAATTTATTTTCCGTGAAGTTACGAGTTGCATACAAAATGTTGAATAGCTAGTTAGGGGATTAAATTTCTATGAAAAATATTTTAGTTTCTTTGATGTTAATAGGTTTAATTGGCTTTAATGCGAAAGTTAATGCTATAGAAAATATTTATAGTCTTGATGATGTTGCACCTGTTCAAAACGAAGAAGTTCAAGTAACAAATGTTAATGCGCCATTAGAGGCTACAGTTTCTTTTGACTGGTTAGATATTGATTTAGCACAAAGAGAAAATCAAATTCAACATTACAAAGATTTGTTATTTGCAAATAATTCCAGTCATATCTATTTTACAAAAGATGAATTCAAAAAAGAATTTGCAAAATATTATAAAGACAAAGATTTTAAACTTCACTATATGTTAACAAATAACGGAGTTACAGAAGATGAAGATGCAAAATATTGTGCATTTTTCTATAAGAAAAAAACACTAGTCTTGTATGCGATTCAATACAAAAATACTCCGAATAAAGCTTTTTATTACACCGCATTTGGTGGTTTGAGATATACAGATTTGATGTCTGATGAATATCCGAATTTCCCATACACATCAATGCAATATGATCAAAAAGGACAATTAAAGAGTGCAATTTATTTTGCATCAAAAGATTTGCAATACATGTTTGGGCCGGATAAAGAATTTCAGGGGATTTGGTATAAAGATAAAATGTATGACAAAAATGGCAAACAAGTTTTAACTCGTACAAATTGGTAATTTTAAAGGTTGGTAGTAATACCAACCTTTAATTTTTTGTATTTGTCTTTTTATTTTGTAACGATTGATAAAATATAATTATCATTGAAATACTTGTTAGCAACTTCAATGATATCTGAATCTGTCACACTGTTAATAAGTTGTTCGTACTTGTCTTTGAATTCATAGCCTCTTGTAGATGCTTCGTACCAACCAAGATTTGATGCTTTATCAAGGTTTGTTTCAAGACCGATTACGTAGTTGCCTAAGAGTTTATCTTTTGCATCTTTTAATTCTTTATCGCCCACATATTCTGTTTTTAGACGTTTGATTTCTTCAAACAATCCTTGTTTAGATTTTTCAAGTGTTTCCGGATTCGTTCCAATATATAACAAGAAGCTTCCTCTAAGAATATTTGGGGAGTAACTTGTACCTAGTTGGTAAGCTAATCCTTCTTGCTCTCTCAGGTCTTTGAATAGTCTTGAACTCATTCCTGTTCCTAGGATTGAATCAATAACTTGCAATGTAGCATAATCTTTTTTGTTCAAAACACCATTTGTTTGCCAACCAAGCATAATCCATGCCGTTTGAGTTTGTGGCATATTTTGAATTGTTTTACGTGGAGCTGAGACAGTTGGAATTTTTGAGGAATATGTTTGATAATCGAATTTTTTGCCATTCTCTTTTTTAGGGAAAATTTTATTTAATTCTTGAATTGTTTTATCTTTATCAACATTTCCGTTTATAGAAATTACCATATTTTCAGGATTAAACACATTATTATAGTATTCAACCATTTCTTCTTTTGATATGTTTGGAATATTTTTTTCTAAAACTTTAGACGAAATTGAATATGGTGTGTTTTGATAAATTAAATCTCTATATTCTTCAATTGCTCTTTGGATTGGAATATCTTTATTCCTTTTTATTGAACTCATTTTGTCGGATTTAACTTTTTCTATTTCAAAGTTATCGAAAGTTGCATTATTTACAACTTCATTCAAAAGTTCTAATGTCTTGTCATATTCATCTTTTGTTGTTAGGACTGAAATTGCAAAGGCATCAGCGCTTGCAACAGGTGCAATTTTTATTCCATTATCTTCTAAAATTTGAGAAAGTTCTAACGATGAATAACTTTTAGTTCCTTTCATCATTAATGATGCGACAAGGTTTGCTGTTCCATGAGTTTTTTCTAATAACTGTCCCCCTTTTGCATATATACTGATTGCGATAATATCATTTGATGAATTTGGGGTATAAAGTAAAGTTGCACCGTCAGATAATTTGTATTTTTGAGATTGTGAATTTTCACTCACTAATTCTGCACTTCCTGTATCTTTTTTTATATTTGCAACAGGAACATTTTTAGCACTTTCCGGAAGAACTATTGAAATTGCACTTTTGTTTTCGCCTAAATATTTATCTGCCGCTTTTTTTACATCATCTTTTGTAACTGCTTTGATATTTGTAAGATAGTTATCATAAAATTTGATATCATTTGTCAAAGCCATTGTGTAGCCGATTTCTGTTGCAATGTTTGTAATTGATTCTCTAGAATAGAATGTACTTCTTTCGATTATATTTTTGGCAAGACTGAGTTGTTCATCTGTGATACCGTTTGTTTGAATTTTTTTGATTTCATCAAAGATTGTATCTTGAACTACTTTGCATTTTTCTGGTTCAAAGTTCGCTGAAATGTAAAAAATTCCATCATCACGGTATGTGGAATTCCCTGCATCAACTGAGAATGCAATTCTTTTCTTTTCTTTCATTACTTGATTTAATACTGATGATCTCCCATCACCTAAAATTGTAGCAAGAACATCCAAAGCATAAGAGTCTTTATCTTCTATAGGTGTGCCTCTAAACCCTACAAGCATGTAACCTGATTCGGTGTTTGGTAGATATTCAACTTTTTTTACTTGTTTTGTTAATTGTTCTTCTTTGGGGTACACATTTTTTATTTGTTTTTTATATCCAGCATTAAAATCTTCTTTAATTTTTGAAATTGCATGTTCTGGGGCAACATCACCAATTACGATTGTGATCATATTCGATGGAGAGTAGTGAGCATTATAAAAACTAAGAATTTGGTCACGTGTAATTGTTTCAATTACATCACTTTTTCCGATAACTCTTCTTTTGTACGGGTGATTTGTGTACATCATATCATTAAGGTTATCTTGGAGAATTTTTGATGGTGCATTCAAGTCTTTGCTAATTTCTTCTAATACAACTTTTCTTTCTTTTTCCATTTCATTTCGAGGAATAAGCGGGTGCATCATCATATCAGCATGTAAATCCATTGCTAAGTCAAAATCCTTAGATGGAATTGTTACATAATAATGTGTAAAATCTTTACTTGTTGCGGCATTTGTTATTGCTCCTTTTGTTTCAAGAATTTTGTCAAATTCCCCTGGGGCATGATTTGATGTTCCTTTGAAAAATAAATGTTCTAAAAAGTGCGCTACACCATTGTTAGAATCATCTTCATCAATTGAGCCTGTTTTAATCCAAGTGTCAATTGTTACAATTGGATTACTTTTAACTTGTTGGATAACTACGGTTTGTCCGTTATCAAGTTTGTATGTTTGAGCACTTGCACTCCAAACAATGTTTCCACAAATCATTATTGCTGCAACCAGTATAAATTTTTTCATTATAAAACCTCTCTTTTGAAATAATTATATAATAAAACCATTAAAAAGATATCCCTTATGAGATTAGCTTTTTAGGTAATAGGCATTTCTTGTAAGATGTCGGTTGATTTGAATTTTTTAGGTGATTTTAGAGAAATGTATTCTTTCAAAGCTTCAAAAGTTACAGCACAAACTTTTTCATTTGCTTTTGTTTCAAATTCTCCTTTTTCATCAAAATCATTAATTGCCATTTGTTTAAAGAAATCTCTCAATTTATAAGGCATTTGTTTTTTTAAATAGTGAACTTTTTCTGCGCAATCTTTACAAATAATTCCACCTAAATTTGGTACAAAGTACATTGTTTCTTTCCCAATTTTGTCGTGGCAACATAGACAAGAGTCAAGTTCAATAGAAAAACCTGATTCAATCATCATTTTTAGTTGAAATTTAATAACTGCAATCATTATTTCAACTTTTGAGTTTGAAGTTGAAATCGCATTTAGAGTTTTATATAAAAGGTTATAAATAAGCTCAGAGCTGGGGTCTTCTTCAAGTCCAAAATTATTAACAACTTCCGTTACATACATAGAGTAAAATATTTTATCAATATCTTGTCTTGTTTTGTTAAAAGTATTTAGAACTTCTGCTTGGCAAATTGTATCAAGGTTTTTCCCTTTATGTAACATCAATGTGTTTGCGACAAGCAAATCCATGCGAGCACCTAACTTACTCTTGGGCTTTTTTACTCCCTTAGCTACTCCCCTGATTAGTCCTTTGTCTTTTGAATACATAACAATAATTTTGTCTGATTCACTCAAATTGTAGGACTTTAGATTGATTGCGTCTGTTACAAAATTATTTTGCATTGTCCCTTTATATTAAAATACTATATAATTGCAAAAATTTTATGCAATTGTTTTGTTCATGCCGGTTCCTCGGTAAATACCTCTCATAAGTTGTTCAAGTTCAGATCTGTTATCAGAATATTCAAGGGCAACTTCTTTGGTAATTTTGTTTTCATTATACAACTTATATAATGACATGTTCATTGTTGTCATATTGTTAAATGAACCATTCTTAACAAGTTCATAGATTTGTTCAAGCTCATCTTTTTGAATAAAGTCTTTAACTGTTGGAGTTACAACAAGAATTTCTGTCGCAGGAAGTCTTGAACCTCCCTCTGCTGCAGGTACAAGTTTTTGAGAGATTGTACCCCTTAAAGTGTTTGCGATTTGGCTTCTAACGAAAGGTCTTTCATTAGGGTCAAATAAGTTGATAATTCTGGCAACTGTTTGAACAGAGTCGTTTGTGTGGATTGTTGATACAACAAGGTGACCTGTTTCAGCTGCTTTAAGAGCTGATTCAACTGTTTCTCTGTCACGAATTTCACCGATGAAGATAACATCTGGGTCTTGTCTCAAAGCGTATTTAACACCATCTGAGAATGATGGAGTATCAATAAGCAATTGTCTTTGAGAGACGATTGATTTTTTGTTTGAGAAAATAAATTCGACAGGGTCTTCAATTGTAACAATGTGTTTTGATGATGATGCGTTGATGTAATCAATCAAAGATGCAATTGTTGTTGATTTACCTGATCCTGTAGGACCGGTTACAAGAACCAATCCGTTGTTAAATTTGGCGAATTCTTCTAATGTTTTAGGTAGATATAATTCCTCAAAAGTCTTGATATAATAAGGAATTGCACGAATAACCATCGCAGTTTTACCAAGTTGCCTACTCATATTGATACGGAAACGAGAACACCCTGGAATTTCATAAGAAAAGTCGATATCAAAGAATCTTGTAATTCTGTCTTTCAAGTGTTGAGGAGCAACTGTTCTGATAACAAATTCCATGTCTTCACTTGTTAAAGGTGGAAGATTAATCCTCATGATTTGTCCAGAAACCCTAATAGCAGGTCTTTCTCCCTCGCAGATGTGAGCATCTGAAGCTCCAACTGATACTGCTTGTCTTAAAAAATCTTCTATATAAAAATCGTTATTTGCGCTCATACAGTCCTCTTAATTTAACATAATACAGTATATCATTTTTTTTAGTTTTGCACAAGTTTATTGTGCATGGTATCATTCAGATGTTGGAATTATGATAAATATTGAAAATATTAGGGATACACTGCAAAATAAAAATTTTGTGATGTTTTTGACGTCGTTAATTTTTATTGCAGGGGTTAGTTCATATTTTTATGGACCGGCAATTCTTTTTGCTGCTTTAGTTACAGTTGGATTGCTTACTTGTTTGTATTTGAATTTGTTTAGCTTTAAGAGAGTATTATTTTTAATATTTGTTTTTTATTTTGGATTTTTTATAAGTTTTGTTAAAATAAAAAATTATGATGATTTGTTACCGCTTGCACCATTAAATACAACTTTTACCGGACGAATTGTCAGTATTCCGAATTCTCCGGAAAAAGATAAAGTAAGATTTTTTATGCAAGTTGATAATGTCGCAGGAAAAAATGTTGCAGGAAAAACTTTTGTTACAATCTCTACGAATCCAGAAGTTATTGAACTGTTAAACATTGGAGAAAAAATTTCAATAAACGGAAATTTAAGAAGACCATTTTCAGCTTCAAATCCCTCACAATTTGATTATAGTGTGTATCTTAGAAATTTTAATGCTTTTACTGTTTTATATTCTAATGGTGAGGGGTTGAAGTTTTTAGAAGATAAACCGTCTGTAAAATGGAAATTTTTGCAGAGATTAAATGATACTAGAAATAAAATTCTAAAAACTCATTCAAAATTTTTGAAAAGTCCAAATCTTGAAATCCTTGGTGGAATTGTCTTTGGTGATGATGCTGTTGCACCTCCAGATTATATAAAAACATCTTTTATCAATTCCGGCTTGTTACATATTTTAGCGGCTTCTGGCATGAATGTGGCATTTATTTTTTCGTTTTGGTTTGTAATATTAAGATTTTTAAGGGTTCCTTATAAGCCAAGAGTTTTGTCAGGCATGCTCTTAATCGTTCTCTATACATTGATGACAGGGCTTGGACCGTCTGTAGTTCGTGCTGCATTGATGTTGCTATTTGTTTTGACCGGAAAATTATTAGATAGGGATACTCATAGTGTTTCGCTTCTATCTTTGGTTGCAGTGTTGATGCTGATTTATAACCCTGCATATTTGAATAATGTAAGTTTTCAACTATCATTCCTTGTGACTTTTGGTTTAATTACAACTGCAACGATTTTTTCTCAAAAATTGGATAAAGTTCCAGATTGGTTGAAAGCACCTATTCTTATACCATTAGTCGCTCAAATATGGATTGCTCCAATTCAAATGTTTTATTTTAATACGTTTAGTTTATATTCAATATTTGCGAATATTTCAACTGTGTGTTTATTAAGTGTGATAAGTTTTTGTGGTTTTGTAAGTTCGGTTATTTCAGTAATTACTCCTCTTGCAGATATTACATGTAAGATTTTTGATTTTGGTTTAAATTATCTTTTGAATATCTTAGTTTGGATTTCAGATTTCTTTGCAAATCTTCCGCATTGTGTATTACAAACAACTCATCCGAATTTGTTACAATTACTATTTTATTATTCTGTTTTGTTAACGGTAACATTTCTTGTCAAATATGAAAAATATAAAGAGTCCATACTTGTTACGATAATTGGGGTAGTAATAATTCTCGGAACAACTATTCGTCCGGTTTCGCATAAATTAGAAATTATTGCATTTGATGTGCAAAATGCGGACTCATTTCTTATTAAGACACCACAAAATAAGTATTTTTTTATTGATACCGGTAAAGCTCCTTATAAAAGTGGAAATTCGCAAGCAAAAATTATAATGCTTAAATACTTGAAAGACCGAGGAATTAAGGATTTAGAAGGGGTAATTGTTACCCATTTTGATAATGACCATTCCGGTGGAACTGTTGATTTTATTGAAAATACGAATATAAAAACTTTGTATCTTAATTCAACAGAAAAAGAAACTCAAACTGCAAAGGATATTTTTAATGCGGTTAAAAAATTAAAACAAAATGTTAGAATTGTGAAAAATGAAGACATCATTTATTTTGAACCTAATTTAACCTTAAAAACATATAAAGCAAAAATTGGTGGAAAAAATCGAAGCAATGAATGTTCAACTGTCACTTTATTGAGTTATGGGAAATTTGAGATGCTATTTATGGGTGATGCCGGTGTTACGTCTTTCAATCAGTTACAAAAAGATATTCCTCATAATGTAGAAGTTCTAAAAGTTGGTCATCATGGTGGTCCGAGAGTTGTTGATTCTCAAATGTTAGAACATCTCGGAAATAGAGTATCACTGGTCTCTACCGGTATAAATTATTTTGGGCACCCCAATAAAGGAACTCTAGATATTTTGCGCAATACGGATATTTTAAGAACGGATTTGCTTAATTCTATAAAAATTATGACTGATGGCAATGAATACAAAATTTATTCTTATGATACCCATGATAAAAGATATCAATTCCGAGAAAATTTTTATTCAAAATGATATTAGAAAAACATTAAAACTTGACATAATTATCGTAAATTTTACACTAATTGTTAAGCAACTCAAACCCCCTCATATCAAGTGTTTTGTAGGTTGTAAAAATCTCAAAAAGTAACCTAGGGGTTGAAATTTTAAATTTTTGTAATATAATGGGTGTATAAAACATTCGAAAAAACGAAAGTCTTATAAAAACGTAAGAGCAAAAAGTAGTTTTTGAGAATTTTCAATTTACAACTAGAGGATTACATTTTGAAAAAATTATTACTATTCACTATTGCATTAGTGTTCATGTGTTGTACACAAGTGCAGGCGGCCAATGTAAATACAGTAAAGGCAGCGATAGTAAAACATTCTATCGAAATGGGTGTAGATCCAGCAATTACTCTTAGTATTGCGAAAACAGAATCAGGTTTTAGACACGAAGCAAGAAGTTCTCACGGTGCTGTAGGTGTCTTTCAACTTATGCCTTCCACTGCAAGAAGAATGGGATTAAACCCATATTCTCTTGATGATAACATCAAAGGTGGAATCATGTATTACAAGTCAATGTACAAAATGTTTGGATCAATGGAATTAGCTTTAGCAGCTTATAATGCAGGTCCTGCAAATGTTAAAAAATATCGTGCAGTCCCTCCTTATAAGGAAACAAAAAGATTTGTAGCCGGTATTATGTCTGATTACAATCATTTTAAAGCTCATCCAGATCCTGCAATGATTGCAGTTAAAAAACCAACACCGGTTGCTAACCGTACTGTAGTTGCAGTTCAAACTCCAAAGGTTCCGGCAGGTGCAGCTAAGATGGTTGCTAAAGCTCCGTTGAAGTCAGCTCCATTACCGGTTTCTAGATTTGAAGAAGCTAGAAAGGTTAACGCTCAAATGATTAAAGCAATGCCTATGGAAGGTGAACTTAAATCTCAATCAGTTGCAATTTAATTTTTGGTTATGAATGTTAAAAATAGATGAGCCTTATGACTCATCTATTTTTTTACTAAATGTTTATATTTTTATTATAATTTTGTACCTTAAAAATACGGCAAAGCCTTGTTTAATAATATATTGTAAAAAATATTTTAGTAAATTAATCTCAAAAATTTCTTATTTTTATTCTGTTAATATTTGTAAAATTATTCACTAGGACTAGTTAAATAGTATTATATTTTTTACCCATTTGTGGTATATATAAATTGTACATAAATGAATTATATTATATTTATTATAGTTCAGTAGATTGGAGGAAAAAATGGCAGTAGGTCAATTCGTTTTTATGTTACACAGTCACCTACCTTACTATAGAAAAGCAGGCATGTGGCCGTTCGGTGAAGAAAACCTTTATGAATGTATGGCAGAAACATACGTTCCGCTTCTTAATGCAATTTCAGAATTATATGATGAAGGCATAAAAGCGAAATTAACTGTAGGTATTACACCTATTTTGGCTGAACAGTTGAATGATGAACACTTGAAACAAGGGTTTGTTGAATACTTAGATTCTAGAATTAAAAGTGTATCTAAAGATTTAGACAGATATCCTGATCCAAAAGTTCCTCACTCTCAACATTTGAAATATTTAGCAAAATATTACTTTGATTGGTTTAACAATATTAAAGATTCTTTTGTTAACAAATATCATATGGATTTGATTTCAGCATTCAAGAAGTTCCAAGATTTGGGCTGTATAGAAATCACAACTTCCGGTGCTACACACGGTTTTTCTCCATTACTTGCAACAGATAACAATTTAAATGCTCAATTCAAAATTGGTTCTGATACAACAAAAAGATTATTTGGCAAAAAGGCAAAAGGTTGTTGGTTGCCAGAATGTGCATATCGTCAAGGTTATGAATATATTGGTAAAGATGGTCAAAAACATTGGAGACCGGCGATTGAGGTTACTCTTCAAAACAATGACATTGAATACTTCTTTACAGAATCTCATGTTATTGAGGGTGGAAATTCAATCGGTTGTCGCCGTGTAGTTGGTGTTTACGGAAATATTGAATATATTCCATTACCTGATAGGGAACCAACCGGATATGATACATATTCTGCTTACTGGTTACCTGATGCACAGGTTGCTGTTATGGGTAGGAATGACAGAGCTGGTTACCAAGTTTGGTCTGCTGCTGATGGTTACCCAGGAGATGGTTGTTTCAGGGAATTCCACAAAAAAGATGACAAATCCGGTATGAATTATTGGAGAATTACTTCACCTAAAACTGATTTAGGGGATAAAATGCTTTATGACCCGGTTTTGGCATTGAATAAAATTAATGAAAATTCGGATCACTATACTACAATGCTTTACCACTTGTTGAATGACTACAAAAATTCTCACAACGGTAAAGAAGGCTTGATTATGGTATCATTTGACACCGAGTTATTCGGTCACTGGTGGTTTGAGGGTATTGAATTTATTAAACAAGTTATTAAAAAGTTTAATCAATATCTTCCACAAGTTGAAAGAATGACTGCAGGTGAATATTTGCATGCTCACCCTCCTACAGAAGCAATTCAGATTCCGGAATCTTCTTGGGGGCAAGGTGGGCACTTCTATGTATGGAATAACCACTTAACTGAATGGATGTGGCCGATTATCCACTCTTGTGAAAAACGTATTACATCTATTGCAGATAAATATCCAAATATTCCAGATGATAAATTATTGCATAGAGCATTAAATCAATTAGCTAGAGAAAATCTACTATTGCAAAGTTCAGATTGGCCATTCTTGATTACCACATGGCAGGCTAAAGACTATGCAACAGACAGATTTAGAGAACATGTTGATAGATTTGAAGAGATTGCTGACATGATTGAAAGCGGCAATATTGATAATGCTGAATTGGAAAAAATTGAAAGCATTGATAACTGCTTCCCTGTGATTGATTATCGTGTATATCAATCAATTGAAGAGGGTGTAATTCCGCAACAATCTAAAAAGTTAGCACCTTTATATAAAGATTAGACATAAATAATATTTTACAATTCATTTTACAAGCCTTGGCTCAAAAAGCTGAGGCTTTTTATTTTAAATCAAGAAATTTCCGGTTTTTGTTTTGGTAAATAAGTTGCGGATATTTATTTATTATCTTTTCTAAGTCTTCATTACTAATAGGAATTTCTTTTGCAGGTTCGTAAATAGTTTTTTTGTTCCCTTTTACTCTAAAGAATTTACCTCTTGTGTTTCTGTAATCTCGAAGCATGTTTTCGGCAAAATCACATTTTCCACTCCACGCATCAACAATGATTGATTTTGGGTGAAAATATCCTTTTTCAATTGGAACATTAGGTGGATTTATAAGACAAACTGAATGGTCTATTTTCTTTTCTTTTCCATTTACGAGATTGTACATGTGAATTCTAGACACATTTTTAACCCCATTCAATTTAAGAACAATTTCGGAAAGCATTGCATCTTCCAGACAATTACCTATTTTTTCTTTCTCTAAGTAACTAAGCATTTCCATTGTTGGAGAATCTTTTTTAAGGTTTTCTTTTTTAAAACAGTTTTTTCTGAGTCCTATCAATTGATAAATTTTGTCATAAATATGTTTTTTTATTTTGAATTTCTTTTTATTTTCTTTAGAGAGGAATAAGTAATGGACGAAATCTTCAACTTTTTCTAACATCGTTTTGGAAGAACGACGTTTGTTAATTGTGGGTGTTTGTTCAAGTAAATCCATTACTTGTCCAAGATTGTTAGGACGGGTAGAACATAAATTATTGCTTTTCAAATAAGAAATGATACCCTCTTGATGTTTAGTTGTCGAGAAGTGTGGGAATGTTGAATTGACAATGTGAGAAACCCATTGAGCATCTTTGATTTGAGAACAACGGGAGGTAAAACTTTGACTTGTTGTGTTTCTAAGTTCCATAGATTGATAAAGAAAGCTAAAAATAATAATTGATTGAATTTGCGACTATATTTACAAATATTAATGAAAATTTTTCAAAAAAGTTCTTGCAATTTATTTTTTAGCACATATAATAAAGAAGTAGCCAAAACATCTGGGAGCGTAGCTCAGTTTGGTTAGAGCGCATGCCTGTCACGCATGAGGTCGCGAGTTCGAGCCTCGTCGTTCCCGCCATTATAAAAGAACCCTTTGAGGGTTCTTTTTTTGTTTTTAAACGACTCGGCTCTTCTCGCCTGTCTTGGATTTGCTCCGCGCTCCCAGAGTTCCGCAATAGCAACACAGTTGCAGTTTGCTCCATCTGCTCGCTATCCGGACTAACTTCGTGTCGTCCGTCCGCAAATCCGCTCGTCGTTCCCGCCATTTAAAGAGACTTTTAAGAGTCTCTTTTTTAGTGCAAATTTTTTGTGTGTAATATGTGTGTAATAAAAAATTCAAAACTTAAACGCAAGGATGTGAAACTTAAAAACAGATATGCGAATCCAAAACTAAAAAGCTCCTAACAGGAGCTTTCAGTATCTTGTGTATATGTACTTAAAATAGTTATTGCTTCATGAGGGACAGGATGTGCATATCGTTGAGTTGTTGTTATTTTTGAATGCCCTGGCAAACAGTTTTTTACTTGCTAAAGGGATTAAAATAATTTCTGTTGCACTTTTTTTTCTAAAAAAGATTTTTGGTTGCTTTGTTGAATTTCATCTGTCGGTTTAAGATTTCCTAAAATCATCAAATCATTTGAGTTGTGTTTTCTATAGTTTTCTTGAGCTATTTGTGGATTTTTATTGGCATAACAATATTTACAACCATTTGGACAAGTGTCATAATCTCCAATATTTCTATTCTCCATACAACGACAGCCTTGTCTTTTACCTGAATGTCGTACCTTTTTGAATGTAATATCATTTGCTTTGCCTAAAATTTCAGATGTCATACACCCCGATTGCAGAATTCCATATTGTTCAATATTTTCAACTGTTGCACAAGTTTGAATTATTATATTGTGTTTCTTCGCTATCGCTCCGATATTTTTTGCGATTTTATTTTTATCAACGTCAGTCAACGTAATGATTTCAGGCATGTTCGTTTTTAGTTTCTTATACATTTCAACAAAACTAAAAATACATCTGTCAATATATGGTGAAAGTTTTTCAGACATATAATCAAAAGTTTCATAATGAACATTTTTAGTGTATTTTTCTGTCAAAAGAATTGGGTCATATCGCCATGCAATTCTTTGTTTATCGACAATTTCAGATAATTTAATAAGAGTTTCAATGCTTTCGTCTATACTTGGCACATTAGGTTCAATGTCCTTGCCATAAGCCGTAATTGTATAGTGAAAATATGTGTTAAACTTATCAGTAATTTCTCTTAATCTGTTTAAAATCGGTTCATAATTTTTGGAACAAAATACAACGCAATCAAGGACTTTTGGGTCTAGTTCGTATTTTGTTACTTTGTTTTGAAACATTGGATTTCTTGAATAAACAAAACCTTCTTTGAATCTTTTCAAAAGCCAATCTGAATAATATTGAACTGTATCTGTTCTTGAACCTGTGTTAATTATCATTTTATACTTTTATTCCTGATTAAAAAGGGGCAAGATTGCCCCTTTCAATTTTAACACAATTCAGCATCGCTAAGTCCGAATTGTTCCAAGCTGTTTGATTTTGCTTGAACACAGATATATTCCAAATCGGTTTTTGCTTCCATTGTTCTTACGGTATTTGGAAGAACTTTTACACAACTGCCTTCTTTTATTTCAACAACTTCATTATCTAAAGTCATTGTACCTTCACCTTTTAAGAAAATATAAACTTCTTCATTCTGTTTGTGTTTGTGATTGAATGGCAATTTCACTCCTGCAGGCATTGCACTAACTGAAATTTCACAACTTGTTAATCCTAGCAAATCATGTAAAAAAGCTTTGCCATTTTCATAATTTTTGCCTACTTCACTAATTTTTCCAATTTCTTCTTTTTTAAAGTTTGTCATAATATTTCCTCCTTTTGTTAGATGTCTAACTATTACTGTAAAAATTTTTGCTTACATTTTTTTCAAAAGTTCTTCTAAAAGTTTAACTTCATTTTCTGATAAATTTTTGTTTAACATTTTGTTTAAATTATTTGAAATTTGGTCAAAAGTTGCTTTAAAGTCTTCACCTTTTTGAGTCAAAATTACATAAGTAGAGCGGCTATCTTTATCTGAAGCTGCTCTTTTTAAATATCCTAGTTTCTCTAGTTTATCAACCAAGACCGTAACCGTCGGTTTTGTTCTATGAATGCAATTCGCAATATCTTTCATTGTCATTTTATTGTTTTTGTAAAGACATACAAGAATATCTCCATGACTTGGAACAAGCCCCTCTACACCGTTATTTTTTAATTCTTCTATAATAAAACGGTTTCCTTTTTCATGAATTTTAGATATTAGAGATAATATAGCACTCATATAATGATATTATAGTTAGATATCTAACTTTGTCAAGGGGTTTTAATTTCTTTTGTAACGATTATGTTAAACTTTAGCAAAATTTCATCTTGAGAGGATTATAAACTCAATAAGTAAAGGAAAATATAATGAATACTATATCTAATAATAAGGTTAATTTTAAAGGCACGTTTGTTGTAAATTATAAAAACTCAATTTCTGGAATGCGTGAGGGCTTTGAGCATGCAATCGGAAAACATAAAAGGTTGATATTTGACGGTTTTGGCGGGAAAAAAGACACAACTTTATATGTATTGAAAGATAGCAAAGATTATGATGCTGCAATGTTTTTAAAGGCAAATAATAAACGTTTTAAATATATGCCGGATATTAATACAAAAGCAAGTTTTGAATATTTGGAAGATGCTGAAAAGTATATATTAGAAACCAAACCTAGGGTTATTACAAAAATTAAAGATTTAATTGATTTTGTAACGAGTAATAGAATGAAACAAAAAGCAAATTATCGTAGACCTATAAATGAATATATTTTTCAAAAATTGGGTATTACTAATGATGAAGTTACAAGGGTAAAAGATTCAAGAGGAGTAACTTTTTATAAAGATAAAACCACCGGAGATACTCGAGTTCAGTTATCGCCATTCAATGAAAATGGAACATATTTTGTTCGCGTGAAAGATTCTACTTATCCTCATGAAATTTCTCGTTATGCGGTTGACAGAGATGGAAATTTTTTATATAAATTTAGTACTCCCGATGATGTTATGGCTTTTAATGAAAAGTTTAAATTAGCATGCCAGTTTTTATGCAACCCTGAAAAATTTACAAAGTAAGTTTATAAAATTTTTATGTTACAATCTTTCAAGGATAAGGTATTGTTTATACTAACAATGATTTAAAATCTTGCTATCAGTAAGTTATTGTTGTCGAAGAAAAGAAATAGAGACAATGTGGCAAGAGTGGAGTAGCAGGCAATAGAAGATTGAAATTAACAGGTTTGTATAATCAAATGCAAGTATTTAATGCTATAAAACATCTAATTGGTACAATTGGGAAGTAGGGAGGTTGTTATGAAAAGAATTTTAATTTTGATGTGTTTATTACTTTCTTCTGCATCAATTGTTTTTGCCGGAGAAACTTATTCTATTAAAGATTTGAAAAAGATGAATATTGATGCAAATTCCTCTATATCAAAAGAAGAATTGCTAAAGGCTCAAAAGATTATGTTGGGTGTATATGAAAAGACTTCTGATGGCGTAAAACAAGGTAAAGGCCCATTTTATGCTGAAATTTATGATAAAAACGGGAAATTAATTGCTGCATCTTCTAATAGTGTAGTCGAAGATAATTGTTCAATTTATCATGCGGAGGTTAATACCTTGAAAAAGGCTCATTCGTATTATAAGCAGTACAATTTAGCACCTAAAGATTTGACAATTTATGTTAATGCTGAACCTTGCATAATGTGTGCCGGTGCAATTATGTGGTCTGGAGTCAAAACAGTATATTTTGGTGTTCCATCTAAGAGTGTTGAAAAAATTACCGGTTTTGATGAGGGATTTAAACCGAATTGGATAAATGAATTCAAGAAAAGAGGCATAACTGTTTATGGGAATATTGAACAACAGGCAGGAGAAAGAATTCTTCAAGATTATGTAAACAGTGGAAAAGAAATTTATAAACCAACTAGAAAGTAGGACGATTATGATTATAAAATATAAATACTTGTTATCTGTTATTGTATGTACAATTATGTTATTTGCTTGCGGTTGCACATATAAAACAATGCCAATAGGCACGTCTAACCCTTGGACTGATTGTAATGATAGCTATTCTTGTGCGGTTAAAATTGCCGGATTTAACATGCCGTTGCGTCTTTCAAATTATACTGTAAGAGCAATGAAAGGACTGGTAGAGGTTACGTATCAGTTAGATGAGCATCGTGATGTTACGGTAAGAAAAAGCATAGAAGAAATTAACGGCGGAGATAATAGCGGGGATTATACAAAGTATCCTGAAAATTCAACACTAGTACTAGATAATGGTGTAGAAATAAATGTCCGAAAAGACGGGGATAAAATTTATGTGATGTATTTTGGTGCAGAAAGCGGATATTATTCTGCTCGTTGTGAACAAGGTATGTCAACTAAAGAGGTTGAAGATATTTATTCTGTAATTGCAGAAGTTGAGGCGGCCAAACTTCCTCCAGAAGCTTTTGAATAGTTTTGTAAATATTTTTAATAATATATCAAAAATATTAATTTTCGTATTTTATACTAAGTCATAAACTTTGTAGAAGAAAGGATTTTATGCAAAGGGTGAAAAAAGTTTTATTGCTAACAATCTTATCTGTGGTTTTGGCACCTATGGTGTGGGCAGATGTTGTTGTTTCTCCTCAGTGGAGTGAGTTTTGTCCTTCTGAATATATTAGTTCGAAATCTTCAAGGTTTAATTCTACGCAGAATTATTGGTATAACAGACGAGTTCAGTTTGAGGAGTCTTTGGAACAATGTAATTCTTATAGTGGTGAACATTTGAAGTCTTGTTATTCTAAAATTCGAGCTGAAGAAATAAATAAAAATAAGTACAAAAAAATCTAAAAAATATTTCTAAACAAAGGAGATACGTGATGAATTCTTCTCTAAGTATAAGTTCTCAACCGGTTTTTACAGCGAAGATATCTGTGATTGCGCAAGCTAAATTATTATCAAAAGAAGATTCAAATACTCTAAAGGCAATAGCTAAAAATATTGGAACAGATGATGATATTATTCATTTGACGGTTAAAGAATCTAAAAAGCACCCGGATACTGCATTCTGGACAGAACATACTGCGGATTTCCATTTGGGGCATAAAGCATATAAAACAAGAGCTTCTAAGAATGTTTCTGCGGGGAAATTTTCACCTTTTAATTATTGCAAAAGAGTTTTATCTATACTAAAAAATGCATATATAAAAATGCAAAACTCTAAAGTTTAGCTAATTTCATCAAAATCTGCAATTTTAATTTCTTCAAAAGATTTATTTAAAGCTTCTTCCGGACTTAACCTCTTTTTCAATGCTCTATCTATGTGTGCGTTTGAAATATAAATTTCGTCTTTATCTGTTTTGTATGCAATATTTGTAGGACTTTTTCCGTTTCTTATTTCAGAAAAAGGAATGTCGAGTTTGTTTAAGAGTTCTTTAAATTTGTTATAAATATTAAGACTCTTTTTGGTATCTTTAGAGCCAACAAGGATTCCTTGCAAATTATTGTCGGCTAAATTTATTTTATCCCTCAAATAAGGAATAAAAATACTAAAATTGTGGTTTGCCCCATCGTTTGGGTTTATATGCATTAGTAAGGCTTCTTTGCCATTTGTCAAAAGACATGACGTACAATCACAAATATTTCTTGTAAAAACATCTTTACCTTGCACTGTTTGCTCCAGACTCCAAGGAAAATCAGCAAAGTTTATTTTAGGGATATTGCTTGTGACTTCTGAAAATGTTTTGCTATTTACAGGTTTGATATAAGATGTAAAACTGATATCTGCCATTTTTTATGCCTTTCAGAAAGAGTAAAGTCACATAAAAAATAAAATTGCTATATTGTAAAGGATTATAACAACTCAAAAAAAGAACCGGTAATGACCGGTTCTGAATTGTTATCCTATCCTAAATCTTTTTAAAAATGTTTCCTTTTTGCTTTTCCTAATTTCCAACGATGTTCGTAAAATTTATGCTATAAAGTTTGTTCCAAATCTGTTTGCTCCGTGGAAGAAAGATTGTTTCATCATTTGAGTCAAAGTCTTTTTCACAACTTTTTTATCGTTTAAGTCAACTTCGCTAATTGCTTTTGAAGTATTTTTATATGCAGATGTCACAGCATCAGAAAATAATAGCATTGTAGCCATTTTTATATCCTCTCTTTTTATTTGAAACTTTTAAAACTTTTTTCTTTTTCTTTATTTATCTCTTACATATATATAAAAACTTTCTTTAAAAATTTATTGACTTTTTATATTCAAAATATATAAATTCTGTTACATAACTTAATAAACATTTCAAAAAGTTAAAGAATCCACAAAACTATGCCGATTAACAGAGTATAAAAGTTATGAAAGGAATGTTGATACAATGGGATTGTCATCATCACAAGGTCGATTATTATCAATAACTGCGAGATTAACATCAAATGAGTATGAATCTCAACAGATTTCCAATGCAAAAATGAGATTGGCTACTCAATCTCAGGCAGCTAGTGATGATTATATTAATGCCCTAAATTCTCAACAAGTTCTTTATACAACTTATGATGAAAAAGGTAATTCTACAGCAGAAAGATTAACGGCAAATGCAATGTATCAGTATGCAGATATGAAAAATCAATATCTACTTACAAATACATCTGGTCAAGTTTTGTTGCAACAAGAAGATGCTCATAAGTTCCAAGAAGCAAGTAATTTAGATGAATTTCTAGAATCTTACGGATTAAAGAAACAATGGAAATCAACTACATTAGAATCAAATTATAACAAATTGGAAAGTGCTGAATTTGAGAATTATAGAAAAGCATGGGACGAAAAAGTTCAAGCGGCTATTGATAAAAAAGATTATTCTGTTTCTTACCACAAAGATGGAGTTCTTGTAACTGAGAGTAATTTATCATCTGATAAAGCTTGGGAAAAAGAACAAGGTGAAGCTTTCAGCAACTATAATGAAGTACTTGCAACATATAATAACGAAGTTGCAAAGGCAAGTGCGGGTATTAATAATCAAGTTGAATTGAGCAATGCTATTAAAGCTTTGTCAGAAGCAAAAACGAAATATAGCAGTTGTCTCACTTATGATGATTGGGTTAAAACTAAGGCTGCATATTTGGACTCAAGTAATAATGTTACGAATAGATTGAATAGCGAATATTTGAATATGCAAGATAAGTACAATCCTGTCCTTGCTGAATACAATGCAGAAGCAGAGGATTATGGTTCAACAATTACAGATTTATATACTTATGATGATGCTACAAAAGCTCAATGGTACACAAATTTATGGTACAGATTGAACGGCGAATCTTCTGAAAAATCAGAAAAGAGCAAATCAAATTATACCGTATTGAATACAAAATTAGCAGATAGTACAACATGGATTCAAGATGCAATTACACAAGGGGCGATTACTATTGAAGTTGCCTCAAAGGCTGAGGATTCTAAAAATACGATTCCGGATTTAAATAATCCGACCGTTTATAATTTGAAAGGAATAAGCTGGAAAGCAACATTATTCTCCTCTTGTTCAGATTTAACTCAAAAAGATGATGATCAAGCAATTGCGAGAGCAGAAGCTGAATATGAAAGAAAAACTCAAGAAATCAATGCAAAAGATGAAAAATATCAAGCAAAAATAAAAAATCTTGATACAGAACATACTGCTTTACAAACAGAATACGATTCAATTAAGAGTGCATTGAGTAAAAACATTGATAGATCATTCAAAACATTCTCATAGAAAATCTCATTAAGACTTATAAATATATTTTTCCCCTACAAATTTTTCCCTCCACTTTATAGTATAATTTAACTATCAAATGGAGGTTTTTATTATGCATAGAGTAACTTTGATTAATGGTGATGGTATCGGACCGGAAATTTCTGAAAGTGTGATGAAAATAATTGATGCTACAGGTTTGAAGATAGATTGGGATATTCAAACTGCCGGTGCAGATGTTATTCAAACTGAGGGAACTCCATTACCACAAAGAGTTTTAGACTCTGTAAGACAAAATAAAGTTGCTCTTAAAGCTCCTGTTACAACACCGATTGGAAAAGGTTTCAGGTCTGTGAATGTCCAACTTAGAAAAAACTTGGACTTGTTTGCAAATATAAGGCCTTGTAAAAACCTAACCGGTGTAAAAACTCGATTTGATAATGTGAACTTAGTTGTCGTTAGAGAAAATACTGAAGATTTGTATGCAGGTGTAGAAGAAAAAATTGATGATAATACTGCACATAGTATTAAAATCATTACTCGAAAAGCTTCAGAAAGGATTTGTAAGTTTGCCTTTGATTATGCTGTAAAAAACGACAGGCATGAGGTTTGTGTTGTTACCAAAGCAAATATTATGAAGTTATCTGATGGATTATTTTTAGAATGTTATAGAAATGTTGCTCGAAATTATCCACAAATAAAAACAAGAGAAATTTTGGTTGATAATCTTTGCATGCAACTTGTTCAAGATCCGACAAAATTTGATGTTTTAGTTCTTCCTAATTTGTATGGAGATATTGTTTCTGATTTAACAGCAGGATTAATTGGGGGATTGGGTGTTGCACAAGGTGCAAATATCGGAAATGATTGTGCAGTATTTGAACCGGTTCATGGTTCTGCCCCTGATATAAAAGGACAAAACAAGGCTAATCCTACGGCATTGATTCTATCTGCTGTTGAAATGCTCCGATATATTAATGAAAATTCTTATGCGGAGAAGATTGAGCATGCTTTATTTAAAACATTAGCAAATGGTGATAAAACTCAGGATTTAGGCGGTAATTTGTCAACCACAGATTTTACTTCAAAAATTATAGAAAATTTATAAAAGAAAAGTGCTTGATATTACCAAGCACTAAATTACCTCTTTAATATAATGTGAATAAATATATCCTTAGATTTCGAATAAACTGTGAAGTCGTTCTTGAATGTCTTCTTCGTCAAGTTCTTCTGTTAATCGGTTTAAGTCGATTGCCATCTGGTAATAGTTGGCGGCATCGTTTGTGAAGCCCATTTCTTGACTCGCTCGCCCTGCGTTAAAATATGCAAGAGTGTAGTTCGGATTTAGTGCAATTGCTTCTTCAAAGTATTCTAATGCTTCTTCTGCATCTGCAAGTCCGTCAAGGTATAGAATTCCTAAATTGTTCTGAGCATATTCGTTTTCCGGATTCAATTCTACGGCTTTATGGTAAGCAACAAGAGCTTCTTCAAGGTAATCCTTTTCCCAAAGAGCTATACCGACTTTTGAATATGCTCTAAAATCTTCAGGATTTAGTGTGATTGCATCACAGTATGAACGAATAGCTTTATCTAAATCATAATCTGCCATATATATATCACCTAGTGCGATATACAAGTCATAGTTTTTAGGGTCAAGAATAATTCCTGCTTGATATGTGGAGATTGCTGCTTCTGCGTTTCCTTTGTTCTCTGCAAAAATAGAGCCTAAAGCTTGGCACACAATAGATGTCCACTCAGGATCCGGATTTATTGAAATCGCTTTTTGGTAATGTTCAATTGCATCGTCATAAAGTTCTGCTTTTGCATAAGCATATCCTAATGAATTGTTAAAGAACGGATTATCTGGTTCTTTTTCAACTGCAAGCTTGAATGCGCTTACTGAATTCAATTTATCATTTTTAGACATGTATAAGTGTCCAAGTTCATAATAAATTTGAGCGGTATCAACATCAAATTCTAATAACTTTTCGTAGCAATCAATTGCTTCATTTGTATTTTCGGGGAAATAGGTTTGAAGAATTGTTGCAAGTTTCACTAATACTGCGCGATTTAGTGGATTTGCCTCCAAAACTTTTCTGTAGCAATCAACAGTTGTATCAATGTTTTTATTTTGAAGAGCAATATCACCAATTTTGTTGTAATAGTATTCAGTATTAGTCGTTTTTTCTATTGCGTCTTTGTAAACTTCTTCGGCTTTGTCAAACATTTTGAATTTTTCAAAAAATTTTCCAACAGTGTTGTAAGAAAAGATTGAAACATCATTCGACATGTTCTTGTAGAACATTTTCATTGTTGGTCTGTCCCATGCAAGCATGATACTTCCAGTTAAGAAATAGTACAAAAATCCTGCATAATCTTTTAAAGTTCCATTTTGAGAATTGATTTTTTGCAAAATAGATTGAGACAGAATCATTCTCGGACGGCCGGAATTCAACTTGTTCATGTCGATTGCAGATTTGAATTCTTTTTCTGCAGACTGAAAATCTTGAGCTAATTGCATGAAATAGCCTGTATAAAGGTGTGCATCTTTATTTCTTGGGGAAAGAGATATAGCAGTTTTGCATTGCTCAATTGCTGTATTTATGCTGATTTGTCCTTGTTCCCACATTAAAGTCGCCAAACGATAGTAAGTTTCAGGTATAGTCGGGTCATATTTAACCGCATCGACATAATGTTCGATTGCTTCTTGCAGGTCATAATTTCTTTGCCCGATTAGATATTTTTCGTGAGCAATTCTTGCTTTTTCTAATGAGTTCTGCGCTCTTTCTTTATTTTCTAAACTGTCTGTGCCTATCATTGGCATTAAAACTTGTTCTGACATTTTGAAGCTCCAATATACTATATAGATTTACATGACATGTCGTGGGTAAATTTTATATCTTTAATACATGGAAGAATTTCTCATACATTTGTACTAGATGGTTGGAGTATTTTCTATATTAAAAAATCCGACAAACATAATGCCTGTCGGATTTTGAGTTTCTTTAATAAATTTTTTTTAGATTAATTATTTCTGCTTTGTATTTTTGCAAGTAGGTTAAGAATTTCAATATACAACCAAACGATTGTAACCATTAAAGCAAATCCGCCGTACCATTCAAAATATTTATCAACGTTGCCTGCAAATTTTTCAATGAAGTCGAAATCAACAATTAGATTGAAAGATGCAATTGCTACAACAACCACACTGAAACCAATTCCTAGTAATGAATTTGAGAATAATCCTGGGATTGAGATATGGAAGAATGACAAAATGAGTTGAAGCATGTAAATTCCAAAAACTGCTAGGGTAGAGTTAAATATAACCATTCTGAACTTATCAGTACATTTAATCACTTTAGTTTTGTACAACAAGAACATGCCAAATAATGCAAAAACTGTCCCCATAGCTGCTTGAGAAGCGATTCCCGGGAAATATTGGTTAAGCAAAGCAGAATAACTCCCTAAGAATAATCCCTCACACATTGCATATAGTGGAGTTGTTATTGCAAGCATTTTATTTTTTGGTGCAAAACAGATTATTAAGCATAAAATTAAACCTCCGAAAGTTCCGACATTTCGAAGAATTGCAACTTTATCGGCAAAACCGGCAAGTTGTAAATACCAAGTGTACGCAAAAGTCAATGCTAAAAATAAACCAAGCATGCAGGTTTTTATAATTGTTCCATTGATTGTCATGACATGCTCAAGTTCAAGTCCGTTATCGAAAGTTGATTTAAAACTTCTTTCTCCTAAAACAGGATTAGCCATATTAAGCTCCTTTCTTATAAATATCCTCTAAATCACTCACATATTAGCATATAAAATAAAAATCTCAATTGTTCTAAAAATTTTTTTGAAAAAGGACTTTACAATAATTTTTTTTTGTTATACACTAATTACATAATCCTCAGTAGCTCAATGGCGGAGCATTCGACTGTTAATCGAAGGGTTGCTGGTTCGAGTCCAGCCTGGGGAGTTTTTTCTATTATTAGGGCAAGAATTAGTTTCAAGCCCTTTTTTAGTGCCTGTTTCAGGAGTTCGATTGTTAGCATTTTTTTGCACTAAATTGTACTGATTTTCTACTATTGTTTGGAATATCGGCTTTAGTTTTATATCAAAGTTTTTATCTTTATATGTGATTAGTACGTTTTAACATTTCTAACCAAAATAATTTTCCGGTAGTTTTCTTTGAAAATTTAACTTATTTATCTCTTTTAAAGTTGTAGATTATCAGAGAGATTGAGAAAAGTACCCCCGGAAGTTTGAGAGAATTCTCAATTTACACGCATTTAGAGGGAAATATTTCAAAACTAACTGATATAAATTCCAAAACTCTCTGATAATTTCATTCTTAAACTAACTGATACTATTTTGATAAGTTATGTGTTAATATACATTATGTTGGAATGAGAATATAATGAACAATACCCACATAAAGAAAGTTGAATATTTTATATCTTTATTAAAGACATTGTTTTATCAAATGCAAAATATATTTTTAATCCTTGGATAGAATCTGATGAGACCGACATTGATAATGCACAAGACATAAGATGTGATAATTTAAGAAATTATTTATTACAGATTGAAAAGGCTGATTACATTTTAATAGCGGAATCACCAAGCAAAGGCGCTCGTTATACTGGTATTGCTATGACATCCGAAAAAGGAATTAAAGAATGTGATTTGCCATTCCAATGCACTTCAAAAAAGAGAGCAATATATGAATTAACTGCATCAAGAGTTTGGAATGAGATAAAAACAAGCAAGAAATCATTTGTTTTATGGAATGCTTTTGCATTTAATATTCACAAAGAAAAAAATAAATGGTTTAAAAATCCTATACCAGAAGAATTGAAAGCAAATAAACATATTTTAGAGTACTTTACAAAAGAATTATACCCAAGTACAACAATTATAGCATTGGGCAAAACTGCAAAAACAGCACTCGAAACGTTAGAAGTTAAAAATTTTTATTTTATAAGGCATCCTTCTAATGATTACAATAAAGAATTCCCTAAACAAATATCAGAATTTTTGTAATTTTACAACTCGGTTCGTTTTTAGCAATTGATACAAAATGTATCTGAAATACGCAGTATTATTACTTGATAGACTTGACTTGTCTAAAAACAGAGTTAAGATGAATAGTGACATAGCAAGCGTTTTAAGACTTAATAGGTTCGTGTCCAACCTGAGCAGTTTTAAGAGTTTGTGTATATAGTAACCATGAATATTGTTGTAGATTATTGTTGTAAATTATCTGTTAGTCTAAGAATACTACTGTAGATTATCAGAGAGATTGAGAAAAGTGTAAATTATCAGTGAGATTGAGAAAAGTACCCCCGGAAGTTTGAGAGAATTCTCAAACTTTTTAAGTATTCGGGGAAATTTTTCAAAATTTAGTGATACAAATTCTTAAACATTCTGATAGTTCACTCTCAAAGTTCCTGATACTTTTTTGATAAGTTTTGTGTAGATTATCAGGGAAATTGAGAAAAGTACCCTCGGAAGTTTGAGAGAATTCTCAAACTTTTTAATGTAAAATAACACACGGTTTGAGAATTTTTCACACATAGTTTGAGAATTATAAGAAATCATTTGTTCAATTTAACAGTTTAATTTGCTACTGAATATACTTATCTTCTCTATTCTTGAATGCTGGCATAGTACCCTCTAATATGTCTACTATTTTTGCATTTATTTTTGGATTTTCTATTGCACCTGATATATAATTTATTTTTGGGTCAGTTGAAGTATCAAAATTTGCACAAATAATTTGTTCAGAATCACATACAACAGCTAAATTGGGATTATGTGTAACTATTATAACTTGCCGTTTTTTCTTCGCATTTCTTATTAATTGAACAAGTACATTATATATCGTTTGATTATCAAGATTTTCCTCAGGTTGATCTAATATTAAAGGTGCATTAGATGTATCTGCGAGTAAGAAAAAAGTTAAAAGTAAAAGTCCTCTTTCCCCAGGTGAAAGCATACTTATCGGTTTGTTGTTAAATTCTAAATCATAGTCTACATCTAAATATTCTCCAGAAAATATATATGTATATAAATCTTCAGCTTTTGCTTCTTTTTTCAAAGACTTATTTATTGTATCTTCATTATTGTCAAGATTTTTCTTAATTGCACTGACAAGAACATTTAATATATGTGTAAAATCTTCTTTTGTTTCTATTTCTAAATTACATAACTTTGCAAAAAAACTGTCTCTTTCTTCACCTCTAAAGGTTCCAACTTTATCCAAATAGACCATTATATTATCTATAAAAGAAGTTTTCATAATTTTAATTTTAGGTCTAAACTCTATTTTGACATTGGAATCTGGATTAAATTCAAATTCTTTTATAAAATTGTCGACATTTACTTTTAAATTTTCATATATTTTTCTAACTTCAAGATATTCTTCAAAAATGCTAATTGCTGTTTGTTGCATCTTTTCAAATAAAACTTTTTTTTGTTTATTTAAATGATTTATATTTTCATCCGAACACAAATATTTATAGTAGTAGTATGTATCATTCATGCTTAAGGGCTCTGTTTCATTTCCCAAAATTTGTTTTAATTCTTGTTCATATTTTGTTTTGGTATTTATATAATCTTGATATTTTTTCTCTTCTCCTGATAATAGTCTCTCTTCATTTTCTTTTTCAGTTTTTAATCCACATAGCTCTTTATTAACTATCTCAATTTGTTCTGCATTATTTTTTTTGGCAAGTTGTATCTCTTGTTCCTTATTCTGTAAAATTTGGTTATTATTTTGTATAACAATAATATCTTCTATTTTAATATTTAAGCTTTTTAATTTTTCTGATAATTCAAGAGCTACATGGTTATAATACTTTTGAATAGAAGCTATATTTTCTCTTACTGCTGTTAACTCATACCCTTGATTAGCTAATTTTTCTGATTGAAGTTTCAATTCTTCTGCTACTTGGTTTTTCTTAAGAATTTTCTCTGTTATATCTTTAATTTTATCAGAATTAGTATTATTAGTTGGCTTTTCAACCTTATTTTTTTCTAATGCTAAAATATTTGCTTCTAAAGACTGTTTTTGTTTAGTTAATTCATCTAGATTGCTTTTATTTAATTTTTTGTTTTCTTCTAATAGTTTATTTGAAACAATTACATAGTTATATACAATATCTTCAAGCTCGTTTTTATGATTTTCTATATCTTTATAAGCTGTATCCTTTTTTAGCTTTACCAAAGAATCAAAATCATTTACACCTAATTTTTCATCATCTTTTAAATGTTTGAAAATTACTTTTTCTATTTCTTTCTTAAAATCTTTTTGATTATCTATAAGATTACATACTTTCTCAAAATAACTTTGGGGAATATATTTCACCTTTTCAATTTCAGATTTATCATATGACTCTATTAAATTTGTTTCTTTAGTAAAGTCGGTATCACTTAACCATTTTAATTTTGCATAATGTTTATCTGCTGAATTATCTTTATAAAACTTTTCTTTTGATAAAAATGAAAAATATTCAGTGTTTTTACTATTCCCTAATAAACCCATTATATCAGCCAATGCACTTTTGCCACTACCTTTGTTTCCTATAATAGAAACCAATTCAGGATTAAGCGAAATGGATTGTTTAAACCAATATTCAGTAGGCTCTTTTGAACAAATTTCTATTGTATCGATATATTTGGTTTTATTTGATTCAATCTGAGATAGTTTTTCCGGAGTTTTACCTACATATATTCTGTCTTCACATTCTACAATTGCTTGCCTTAATCCTTTAAAAGTTAAATCAGCTTTTATCCAAGTATACTTTTCACCTAGATAACATCTACCATTATCTTCATTAGAATCAAGATTTATTGACCTACAATCTGAAGCTAAAATGTATGCTATTTTTCTATAATATTTTGGATCTTTTTCTATAAAAACACTTTTATAAAAACCATCTAATTCTGATTTATCTTTTGACATCTGTACTATTTCGACATCGTTATTATGCCATTCTTCAATACGCCGAATTCCTTTGATTGTGCCATTATGCAGTACGCCATTTTCCCTATCGGCATGAGCATATATAAATATTGAGTCAATGTTTGTTTCCTTGATAATATTTTTAATTTCAGAAATGCTTTTATCAGAAACCGGAGTTTCTTTTGCTTGTAAATTTGTACCAGCCTTAAAACATTTTTTAACAATCTCTAAAATAATTTTTATATCAGTATCTTCAGGAAATATAACTAATATATGTATACCACTACCGTCTTTAGCAGTTATTTCAAATCCAGGGAAAATCACTATGCCGTTTTTTTGAGCTTCTTCTGTTAGATAAGGTATAAGACAATTTTCAATATCATCGCAGAAATTATGGTCTGTAATTGCTATTGCAGATAAATTTTGTGATTTTGCAAAAGAAATATATCGTTTTGCAAAACTCTTCCTACTTTGTTCATCGTTCAAAGTCTCAGAATCGAGCCAATTTGCATCTAATGGAGTATGGGCATGTAAATCCCATTTCCTCCATTCCGAACCCCTTTGAAAATTATTGACAGTCACTTTACCCTACTCCTTTTATTATAATTATATTATAAATATATAAGTTTAAGTATTATATTGAGTAATTTTAAATCTTCTCAACAAATTAGACATGCATGGTATATTTGTATTACAATGTACACAGGTAAAGGAGTATTGGTTTGTCTGTTCAAACTATAGAAAGGCAAAATAAAAACAATCGAACAAGTTCTAATAATAAAGGTTTAGAACTTGTTGTCAATAATGATTGTTCAGATATCGGTTATTTTTCAATAAATAACCGTCGTTATCTTGGAAATAAGTATAAGTTAAATAACTTTATTCAATCTACAATAGCTGATGTTTGTGGCGATTTTGAGTCTTTTGCGGATTTGTTTGCAGGTACAGGTTCAGTTGCTTCTATTTATCAGGATAAACACCTTATTGTTAATGATATTTTATACAGCAATTATGTATGTCACCAAACTTGGTTTGGAGCAGAAAAATACTCAAGAACAAAAATTGCTGGTTTTATCAAGAGATATAACACAATTTCTATATCATCCGATAATTATATGTCTAAAAATTATAGTGATACTTATTTTAGCAAGAAGAATTGTCGTAAAATTGGCTATATTAGAGAAGATATTGAGAAAAATTATAAAAATGAATCATTGAATAACAGAGAGAAGTGCATTTTAATTACATCTTTATTATATGCAATGGATAAAATAGCAAATACATGTGGTCACTATGATGCATATAGAAAAAATGGTGAATTAACTAAAAATCTTGAATTACAAATGCCAAAAATTGAGAAATCTAACATTAAAAACGAAATTTATAATGAGGATATAAACAACTTAGTAAAAGTTATTTCTGCAGATATTGTATATCTTGATCCACCTTATAATTCAAGACAATATTGTGATGCATATCATTTACTAGAAAATATTGCACGTTGGGAAAAACCAAAGGTTATTGGAGTTGCTAAAAAGATGGATAGGACAGCACTAAAAAGTGATTACTGTACTATTAGTGCAACAAAAGCATTCGAGGATTTGATTAAAAACATAAAGGCAAAATATATTGTTCTTTCATATAATAATATGGCAAATAAGGGTAATGACCGTTCAAATGCTAAATTATCAGATGAAGATATTTTAAGAATTTTAAGTGCAAAAGGTAAAGTTCAGCAATTTTCACAGGATTATAAAGCATTTTCAACAGGTAAGTCCAATATTGAAGAAAATGCAGAAAGACTTTTTGTATGCCAATGCTTTTAGATAAAGATACAGACTTAGAAATTATACAATCTCCCTTGAATTATACAGGGGGAAAGTTTAAGTTGCTTCCGCAGATATTACCATTATTCCCCCAAAATATCGATATATTCGTTGATTTGTTCTGTGGTGGAGCAAACGTGGGAGTAAATGTAGAAAGTAATAGGACAATACTAAATGATACTGATGATAACCTAACATATTTGTTTAATATGTTTAAAAATTTGGGTTCAGATTGTTTACCTTTACTTGACGAAATTATAGAAAAATACGGCTTATCTCAAAGTGCAGAACATGGATATGAATATTATGGTTGTGATAGTGGAACTGGATTAGCACCTTATAATAAGGACAAGTTTTTAAAATTAAGAGAAGATTTCAACAATAGTCCTGATCCCGGTTACTACCATTATGCAATGTTATATGTGCTTATAATTTATTCATTCAATAATCAAATTCGCTTTAACCGACAAGGTCAATTTAATTTACCGGTTGGAAAAAGAGATTTTAATGAAAAAATGAAAGATAAATTGAATAAATTTATAACAAGACTAACGTCGAAAAGATACGAATTTTCTAATTATGATTTTAGAAATTTTGACATATCTCAACTAAATTCGGATAGCTTCGTTTATGCTGATCCGCCATACTTAATTACTTGTGCTACATACAATGAACAAGGTGGATGGAATGAGCAAGATGAAAGGGATTTGCTGAAATTTCTTGATAAATTGCACTCAAATAATATTAAATTTGCACTATCAAATGTTTTGAGAAGCAAAGGAAAAGAAAATTCAATACTTATAAATTGGACTAATAAAAATAGTAATAAATATCGTGTTATCAACTTGAACTTTGATTATAATAATTCGAATTATCAGGTTAAAGATAAAAATTCGGTTACAGAAGAAGTTTTAATTATAAATTATTAAGGAGTATGAAATTGGATACATTGTGGAGTATGACAACAACAATAAGAGAGGCCGAGAGAATTCCTGCTTTTCTAAAGACTGCAAAAGAAATTGAAAATGAAGAATGGAATACTGATACACAAATAAAATTTCAAATACTCCTTATTAAAAATAGAGAGTATTTAAATACTGATTCCACGCAAACTTTTAATGGGCTAAGTGAAAACCAAATAAACTTATTGAAAGACAAAACTATAAATATGTCATATGAACAAGCAGAGGATATATTTAATACAAAAAATTATAGTGATCCTCCAATGCGTGGCAGACAGTCTATGTCTCCATTAGAAAAATTAGGATTGGTAGATAGAAGCAATAGAAAAATTGTCATAACTGATGTCGGAAATAAATTACTTAATAACGAAATTACATTTGATGAATTTATGTTTGAACAATTACTAAAATTACAATACCCAAACGCTGTTGAGACCGAGCGCAGAACATGGAACTCAAAACCATTTGTAAATACATTGAGGCTTATTAAAAAAGTTAATGAATTATGCATACAAAGAGGGATGAAAGTAAAAGGTCTTACAAAGATTGAGTTCGGTATATTTGCATTGTCATTAAAAAACTATACTGAGGTTGACAATGTTGCTCAAAAAGTAATTAATTTCAGAATAAATTATGAATCAAAACCAGATAATGAAACTAAAGAAATATACAGAACGAGCTATATCAGTCAATATTTATCTTCTTTTCAAAATCCAGAAAATAATACAAAAGAGTATACCGATAATATTATAAGATATATGCGCATTACTAAATATATTTATATAAGAGGTAAATATGGAAATACCTGTATTGATATAGAGCCCCGAAGAATGGTTGAAATTAATTCTATTCTTGAAAATGATAATGGACAAGCTATTGATATGGAACATGCTGAATGGATTAGATATTTTGGGACATATGGAGCTTATGATTTACCATTTGATACAGTAGAGAAGTTAAAAGAAATACTACAAAATATCATAATTGATATAAATATTTTAGAAAACAAGTTGAATATTGATAGAACGGCAATTACTATACCGGTTACAAAACCTGAATTAAAATCCAAAATTGCTGAATTAAGAGCATATCGTACTAAATTACAAAATTTAGAAATTAAGTATGACTATAATAATGACTTATCAAAAATCGATGAAGCGATAGAGGCGTTATCAAATATTAGAAATTTAGATTTAAAACCCTCAATAGCATTGGAAAAATGGACAAATGTTGCTTTAAATATAATTAATGATTCATTATTAATTAAACCCAATAGCATTGTTGGGGATGATAATGAGCCAACATTTACTGCCCCTGCTGGTGTTCCAGACATAGAGTGTTATTATGACGAATTTAATGCAACCTGCGAAGTAACAATGCTTTCAAGTAGGGATCAATGGTATAATGAAGGGCAACCTGTAATGAGACACTTAAGAGATTTTGAAACTGCCAATACAGATAAAGATTGTTACTGTTTATTTATTGCTCCATCATTACATAGGGATACAATTAATACCTATTATCAAAGTATTAAATACGAATATGAAGGGGCAAAACAAAAAATTATACCACTTACAATAGCACAGTTAATAGAAATATTAAAAATTGTGGCTAAAGTAAAATCCGCAAATAAAGATTTTAAACATATATACATTAAAGAATTATATGATAATATCTTAAATTCTATAACAAGTTCGGATTCTAACACATGGGTATCGGAAAAAATTCCTGCAATTTTAAATACTTGGAAAAATAATCTTGAAAGGTCAGTTGCCGCATAATGGATTTTTTATACATGCCAAATGCTGATAATATGAATGAATTTCTCTTTAAAATGAGCCAAATGCCAGAAAAATGGTTTTATAAATCAACAAGATTATACAGAGATTCATTAATTTTATATAAAAATTACCAGCGAACAATTGATTTTTTTATAAAAGAATTAGATAAATTAAACTTTTTCAAAAATCCTGACTCAAGAAGGTTGAAAGAACTAATATATGATATTTTAGTAGAACATCCTAGAAGATATTTACCCGATTTCTGTAGTTACTATCTTTTATCAGCATTTTGTTTAGAAAATTTAATAAAAGGTTATATTGTAATGCACAATATTGATTTTATAGGAGAATCAAGATTAAACAAAAAATTAAAAGAACATAATTTATATAAATTATGTTCCAACTATACTGATATAAAATTATCAGAAGATGAACAAATATTATTACAAAAATTAAGCGATTATTCAATAGCATACGGACGTTATCCTGTTAGTGCTACCGTTAACAAAAATATTCCATTTTATCTTCAACCCAATTACGATGTAAATTACACTAATTTATGCATTAAGTGTATTGAAAACCCTTATGTAAGTGATCATAAAATATACTTGCATATTTATAAAAAAATAAATTTATGCATTAAAAAGTATTATACAGAACAAAAACAATTAGAAAATTCTAAAAAAACATTTTCAGATGAATTAAAATTCGCTTATTCGGAAACTAATTAAAATAGTGCTTAAAATTAATAAACATTGATTTTAACAAAATATGTATGATTTCTGTTAAATATCATGTTTATTTGTAAAATTTTTTTGCTTTTATTTTTCTTTCACGCTAATTTTGTGCGTCAATGGAGGTTTTAAGTATGGAAAAAGTCGGATTAAACATTACTCCAAAGGAGTTCAAGCAATTGAGCAAGTGGTCGGAGAATATTTATAATACAGCGGTTATTATAGATTATTTTGTCGCAAATCAACCGGAAATAGAAGAATGCTATAATTTGACGCCGGTAATAAAGCATCTGCGAAATGATGCAGATGTTTTGAATGCATTCTTTATAGACCATGAAAAAGATGCCGAAATTTAAATGCCGTTTAAAATGTGTTTAATCGGTGTTCAAATCGTGTTCACAAATTTCTTCGTGTGTTATGCCGAGAATTCGTTCTTCAATTTCTCTTATAACATCCGGAGTTAATCCTTTTGGCTTTTCCTCTTTAGTTTTTTGTTTTTCACTTATCACTTCATCTTCATAAGATTTAACCGGCCCAATCAATTTCAGCATTTTAGTAACGGCATAATACCTTGCAGGCTCGACTTTACCGTTATTCTCCATATCCCTCTCGATAGAATTTATCAAACTTCGGGTAAAATCATATAAATCCGAATGTAACGTTGTTTTAGTCCGAAGATATTCCGTTCTTTTGGTTTCCCAATCATCAGACTTTTTCCATCGGCGGAGTGTTCTTTCGTTCAAATGAAGCTGCCTCGCGATATTTTCTAACGACATAAATTTTTCAGCATAGAGTTTAAAGGCATCTTGTGCCAATGTGTGTTTTTTCATAGTTAACCTCGTGGTAAATAAAGTTTTGGTACACACAGAATAACTCTGTTTCGCAGAAACAGCAAGTCCCAAATGTGTCTGAATGATACGTTTTCTGGATTTTAAGTTGATGTTTGCTCCTGAAAGAGCGATGAATGGTGTAGCTTGAAAGGAGCATACTATGATTGAAATCGGTAAAAAGTACAGATTAAAAAAGCTAAAAGGTTGGTTTGAAAAAGATAGCGAAGAATTTACTGTTGTTTGTTTTGGCGAACACAATATTGTCGGCTGTGTCGCACCGGATGGTGAAAGATATGTATTTGATAAAGATTTTTTAATTGATCCTGATAAGCCGAATAAAATATACGCTGATATTACAATAACTAAAGGTTAAACTATGGTTGAAAAAGATTATAAATTATACGGGACAAAGATTTTAAACTTAAAAACACAAGAAATCGGTTTGCTGATTTGCTTATGGAAAAACAGATATGCTAACAATACGATAGACTTTGCAACTTATGTTGATAAAACAGGCAAAAGATACAACATTGAACTCGATAATATAAGAGGATTTGAAGATGAGTTTGAAAAATAAATTGACTAAAGAAACGTTGGATATTCCGTACTCAGAATTTAGAAAAAAGTTTGCAAAAGAAATTCAGGATGCGTTTGAAAGTTACCGCAAGACACAATTAAATAAATATTCTTGGAACTTCAAAGACGACAATTCTTTGGAGTTTAATTTTTACTTTGAACTCCATTGGGATTTTAACCATTTTGGAAACTCTAATTGGTATGTAGAAAAAATGTAGATCTTTTAATTATATGATCACTTTGGATAGTTTAAATTGGGAATATTCATCTAACCCACTCATATATTCCTTAAAAGTATCATTTACAATCAAATTATTATATTCATCTAGTGAAATGTTTTCTATTTGGGAATCTTTTTCTAATTTATTTATCATATTTATTGACAGGCCCATATTAATATATTTTATCTTCGTATCGTCATTAGTGCCGTATACTATTTGTTCATATTCTTCTTTTGAAATTAATCCTAAATCAATCATTAAATTAAAATAATTATTTAATTTGAAACTAACAAAATCTTCTTCTAATTTAATTTTTACAACAGCTAAATTAATTAGTTCTTTGGGAGTTTTTTCTTTTAAATCAACATATGCATTTCTTGGATCATCATAATCTGGAGTTTGCAGTTTTTTTTCGCCAAAAGATTCTCCCATATAATGATATGTATTAGTCTGGTGTTTTATTATGTATTTAAAATAATAATATTGATGAGTAATTTTTTCTTTTAAAGAAAGATTGCTATACTTAATAAATCGCCTGTAATAATTTCTAGCTTCTATATTTTTAAGACGTTTAATTTCCTTATCATCAATATATTCAATAAAATCTTTTATAAAAACATCATATAATTTTTCGAGATAATTATTATCTAAATTCTGAAGGGTACTCTTATACTCAGTAATTTTATGCAACAACAAATTTATAAAAGCATCATCTATATTGTAAAAATTGTTGATCCCGTTTTTTATTAAATAATATAAGAGTTGTTCTTCTCTTGAATTGGTCTCATTAAGTGCGATTCTTTCAAAATTTTTGATTACCTCATTTTTTATTCTTAATTCTTCCTTTTTACTAGCCTTTGTCTCTCCTTTTTCTTTGTCGTAGCTAATTTTAATTTTATCAATATCGTATGCTGACAGAATAGGGTTTTCTATATAATCATCAAACACATTACTGCGCAGTAGATCTATTTTATTTTTCATATTTTCATTAGAATTGTAATCCTTATCACTTACAAAATGAATTTTAGGTATAAGCATTGATAAATTGTTTGTTTCGGAATCAAATATTTCATTTAATCTATTTACACGTCCGATAAGATTTGTCAACTCCTTTTCTTTTAATGTATGGGTATTCAGTATAAATAATGTCTTAATTGGTAAATTAACTCCTTCTAAGATGACACCATTTGCAATGATGTATCTTAAGCTTTTAACATTCTTAAATTTATCTTCAAGAAAATCTTTAATACTATCTGGTAATTTTGCATGTAAATAAATAATGCCCTTATCAATCGTATCTATAAGTTTAAAATCTTTGTGTACATTTTCTTTTAGAATATTTTTTATTTTTTCTATTTCGATATCGTTGACTTTATCTAAATGATTAGATAGGGTTACTGCAATTTCTTCTACTTTTATTGGTCTTCTGTGATATATAAAATTTTTGCTGACAGAATTTTTTATAATATAGTCATACAAATTATTATATTGAGATCCAGGGTAGTATTTTCCTAAAAACCTATTATTTTTAAATGAGTAATTGTTATCATCACATAAATAATATTCGGGTTCTTTTAAATTATGTTTTATTTTGTATTCTTTTATTATTTCCTCGCTATTAAGTCTCAGATTTTTGGAGTCAGTCACTAAAGGACTTAAATATAATATTTTCTGAGTTGGATTTTTTTGTTTATTTTTTCTAATTAATCGAGACAATAAGATACTTCTTTTATCCTTTTTAAATAAATTATGAGCTTCATCAATATATAAAATGTCAAAATAAACGTCATTATTTTCTATAAGACGTAATGCTCTCTCTTGAGTAAGTATACCAACAAATTTTTCCTCTCTGTCATACATATCATCATGTAAAATAAATTTGTAACCTGTAATATTTTTTCTAACATTTTTGTATGTTTGATTTAGCAATGATTTTGTAGGAACTATTATTCCAATTCTATTATAATTATGTTTGCATATATGATCTATTATAATAGAGCTTTTTCCATATGATGTTGGTGCGATAAAACTCTGACTTAATTGTTCCTCTGACAAAATATTTTCTCTAATTTTATGCTGTTCAAAAGTTTCTGTTATATTTTCATTTTTATATTTATTTATATTATTTTGAATTATTAAATCTTCTATAGATTCATTATCTAAAAGATTATTATTTAAAATCAAACTGGAAATAGGGTAATATCCAAAATTTACAGAAAAATCATACAGAGGTTTGTAGTCGCCTGAATTTAATGAATATTTTAGTATAATATAATAAGCAATTTCTACGTATGAACTCTTACTAACATCTTTTTCATATTCTTTTATAAAGAGCATCGCACAGGTTAAAATATAACTTGCTTCATAGACAGTAAGAGATTTATCTAATACAAGCTTTTCCATTATCTTATCAAAATATTCATTTTGATTTCCAATTCTGGTTAAATTTGTTTTTACATATCTATCCATCTTGTTCCTCTAGATAATTGATAAGTAAATTCATAGACCATTTATTTATACATATAACTATCATGTTTGAATAAGACTTCCCAAAAACAAACTCTCTTGCTTTAGAGATAATATTATCTCTGTCTTCCTCCAAGTTTTCAAAATAAAAAATTGTAGAACAAGGAATTAAATTAAAATTATTTATATCGTTATTAATCTGTCTATTTTCAAATTGATTAGAAAGCTTTTTCAATTGTTGTAGTATGCTATCTCTTGCATCGACAATTTTTGCATGGTTAAAGGCATTTTCCCAAGGATTATTATCGTTTTCATTACAAGTTGTTATTTTATGCCGTAATTGCCTGTATGCTTCAGATAATTTATCTTTATGATTTCCTCCAACACTGGTGGACATACCTGATTTACTCTCCATAATCCACGTTTTATTATCATCTGAATAATACCCATCAAACCCTTTTTTTATCGAACGTTCTTCTAAATTCTTAAATGTACACTCTTGTTCTAATCCTATATCGTTCAAAAATATATGAATAAAAAATTCTGCAACTGCACCCATATAAATATCATTTAAACTATCCTGCTCAGGATTTTCATTTAATTTATTTCTTAAAAAATTTTTTATTTTTAATTTTACATCATTAATAGTAGTTCCATAGGAATTTCTACCTTCCCATATACGCAAAATATGTTCATCAATTTTATTTTTTAGTTCTCTGGACATTTCTTTTATATCAATTACATAAATTGATAGATGATTGTGTTGATCTATATACTCACTTTTCACAAATCCAGATGATGGCATAGTACCCCTTTTTTCTTTTAGGGTAGCACAAACATGGTTTTGAACATATTTTGAACGGTTATAAAACGGGGTTTGAATTAATTTGGCGGTTTATCCATTCCATAATTAGAGAAACAAGGTATTCTTGTTCGGTTGCAGTTAGTTCTCTGTGTTGGGAAATTTTATGCCATTTTTCAATACAGCCGCAGCAGCAAGTAGCAGTTGCGTGTTGAGCGATAAAAACAGGATGACCTCGCATTGGGGTTTGTTTACCATCATTAATAGGTTCTGCCGGTGCAACTCTATCCCGAATAAAATCGCAGGCGTGAGAATGAATTGTATCAAGTCCTTTTTCCTTGATATATTCAAGCTCTTTTGCTCCGAGTTTAAATCTGCTCCTGAATTTCGATTTTGCTAATCTGTCTAAAATATCCATAATCCCATTATAACAATAATAAAGCTTAAAGTTTCCATGATAATATTAAAATAGAAGAAGGAACTGACATGCATAAAAAATCAAATTTGGGTAAGCATACAAAAAATTCATTTATTGAAGCTAAAGCAATTCGCATATTATCGGAGTTCATTGAAGAAGGTGGAAATGCAAAAACTTTCTTTAATGAAAATGATAAAACTCCAAATCATGATGGTTTTTTTGAAATATTAGAAAGTGATAATGCTCCTAAAAAACAATTTATTGTTCAAATAAAAGGTACAGGAAATTTACAACCAATAAGTTCAGGAAAGAATAGAGGCAAATATAAATATGTTTTAAATACAAAGTTTTTTAATTATGTAAAAGAAAAAATAACAGAAAATCCTGCAATATATTTTGTTGTAGATACAGAAAATAATAAAATTTTTTGGATATATTTGTCGGATGAAAAATTAATGAGTTTAGATTTTGAAGGAAAACAAAAAATTACTTATTATCTTTCTGAGCAAGAAATATGTGATGATATTGCGAAATTTTTAAAGGAGCTAGATATTATAGCTTCTGAGCGAAATCAGCTTTTCTTGTACAAAACACCAGAAGAAATTGCTGAAATACAGGATGCCATATATTACATGAACAATTTATTTGATAATGATTTGAAATTTATTAAGGATCTTGCGTTCCCTAATTTATGGCGTTTTGGGATTGCTAATTCTAAGTTACCTCCAAATGATTTAACAATGACAATAGGTGATAAAGTTATAACGAATGATGTTAGCAGCAATGTTTTTTCTATTTATCCGCAAGAAAGAGGATTAAATGATAGTGGCATCAGAGAGGTTAATAGTTTCTTTAATGGAGTTAGCTTTTATCATTATATTGATATGTTAGGAACATCAACTCCAATGTCATATATTAACGATGTAATTTCTCAAATTCTGAAAGAATTTTTTGATACCTCTTTAATTATAAATCTATTACCTAAAAAGGTGGTTTCAGAAATATTATCAGAATATATTAAAAAATTTGAAAATTATTTTAAAATCAAAATAGGAAACCATATTTCAAAAATTGAAAAATCTATTCATATAATTGCAAAATACCTTATGTACATTCTAAACGAAGATAGTTTAACGGATAATGAAAACAAGTTAAAACAAAGTTTAAATATACATATTTTGAGACAACAAAAATCCTATTTGGATATATCGATTGATCCTTTTTTTATTATTAGTGAAAGTAATTGCTGTGATAATTTTATAAATTTTTATAAAAATCACATCAAAGATAACATAACATCAATACAGCCATATGCTATTATTTTGAATTATTTAGAAAAGAATTTTATAGAATATATTGTTGCAATAGATAGAGCCAAAGCAATAAATATGAATAAAGTAACATTGCCCAAAATAGACAAACCAAAATTTATTTATGGATCAAAAGAAGATAAATATGGTGAAGTAAAAGAATATTGTGAAGATTGGTTTAAAAATTTAGAAAAAATATATTCGCAAACGTACAAATCTCTTTTTAGAGATGATACATACTTGAATTCTGGAGAATACCAGTATGAAATTATTAAACCCGTCATTGATTTATTGGCTTGGAATTTGGTTAAATATAAAAATAAAAAATTTCATATTAAAGAATGTGCTCAAAAAACAGATGTGTTTCATGATGAACATTGCATTGCCAGCTTGACAGGATTAGGTTTGTCTTCATTTGTTAATAGCGATAAAACATTATATTATTCAACAAAATGTTTATTATATCAGGGAATTTGTAAGAAACTTGATATTGAATGTAATGGAATTAATTTTAGTTATCAAGACAATAAAATTTTTGAAATTTAAACTTTATATATGTATCAGCTCATAAATCAAATTCAATTGGTCTTCAAAATTGGGGTTGAGTTCTTTCCATAAAAATACGGCGAGGTGGTGGTCAAGGTATTTTCGCATACTTGCCATAAACTTTTTGCGATAAAGAATATTGTATAATCTGCGTGCTTCTTTGACTTCATTAGGTTGTTGACGGCGTTGGGGTAGCTTCGATTTTAATGGTTTGTGCGTAATAAAAACCTTATCGTTATAACAATACAAGCATATTGAAACATCCTTCATAAAAATCCTGACTTGTGGGACTTGGGGATCGGACTCAAAATGCACCGACAATTCCTGATATTGTTTATCAAAAATTTTTGCCCGAATATATTGATAAAAAGTTTCTGTAGTCGTATTTCCCATATTTGCAATTTTTGCGGTTTGAGAAGCAGGTATTCCAAAGCAAAAGCATTTATAAACAATCTCGATTTGCTCTGTTGTCGCTACGTTATAGACTTTCGGCAGGCGGTTTAAGTTTCTTCGGACTTTTGGTTCTTCGTTTTTATTATCCGGCATGAAATATTTAGGAAATATTCCCATCATACCTTCTGTTTGGTATTTTTTGCGTTTGGAATGAAATGCAGAATATGAAACTTTTAGCTTTGGATTTTTTAAAGGGATTATTTCTAAAAAACTCCGCAATTCTCTGCAATTCATACCTTCTGTTAGTTTAAAAAGTTTCAGGTACCTATATATAAATTCTTTACCCCTGTCGGATGCCACAACATACAAGCGTTCTTCCTCTTTGTTATGAAAAAGTTTTTTGACTTCTTTATCCATCGCACGCCGTTCGGAATCTTCTAAAAAATCATAGAGCTTAAGCGACGAGCGTTTGATTAAATATTTTCCATTCAAGTCAGGTTCTTTGTTAGGTTTTACGACATAATTTCCTTTAAGACAATTCCTTTTTACCGTTTCTTCCTGAATATTTAGCAGCCGAGCGACCTCGGATATTGTAAGCCAAATCTCAGAATCGTTGCTTAGGCTTGTGGGAACTGGTTTATTCACACACTTTTTAAAATTTGTATATAGATATTCTGTATTTGATATCTTTTTAATTTGATTCAAATTTTCCAAATCATTGAATGCTTTTTGAATTGTTTTTTCATTTTCTTCAAGCATTGGCAGAATGTCAGATAGAGTGAACTTATTAAGCCCCTTTGCTATTTTAAGAATTTTTATTTGTAAGTTCAATTTCTTCTGCGTCAGTATCGTCATTTTTTAGCACCTCCTTCAATGTAATTTCGTCTATTTCTTTTATACCGTTTGATTTTGCGACCTGTTCCGCTTTACTGATAGTTTTTACCAATTGCCTGAATCGATTTGTGCATGTGTATAAAAGCTTTTTGGCACAATCCGTAAACGGGACTTCTGATAATTGGTCAATTATTGAAGTTATATCTTGTTTAGAAAATGGTTCAAATTTTATAATTTCTAATAACCTGTCATATAAGTGTTTATGCCGCTGAAGTCTTTTATTTGCCGTACCCATACCAACCAAAACAATAGGGACATTCGTTTTATCGTGAATGTCCCTTAATGTTTCAACTGCCCGAGAATCAATAGTCAAATAGTCCGTTTCATCTACAATAATGGTTCTTGGGGTTTTGATTAATTGTGCTACCACTTGATTGAAGATATCGGAAAATTTATTGTAAGGAATCTCGCCTAACTCTTCAACCATCTCCTCTATAAGATTGGCACTCCTGATTAATATGGCATCATTTTGTGTCGCCCACCAAGTGATTGCGTAAGTTTTGCCGAGCCCTGGTTCGCCATAGATAAGTCCCATCCCAGGGACTCCGTCTTCTCTTTCTTTCAGGCGGTTCATCATCGAGATTAATTGTTTTACGTTTTTGGTTTTCACAAAGACCTTTTTCATTACTGCTCCTTTCCGTATATTTCTTTGTATTCGTCTGATTTTATGTAATTAGTTAGCCAAGTTCTGTCCTCTTGGCAAATGCACCCATTTTGCATATGCCATTCATAGCGTTCGTATGCACTTTTAAATATCGGCCTTGCAACTATTGAAGTTTTTACTTTCGGCTCAAAATCTTGTTTTGGTTTTGATTCTGTTTTTTGTTCGGGTTGAATAGTTATTTCTTTAATCGGCTCAGGTTGAGGTAATCGAATATTTTGCATCAATTCTTTTTCTAGATAATCCATATCCTCTAAGTTGAAATGTTCTCTGACGGCTTTTATCGTTTTTCTGCGGAGTTTTTGCTGGTTTTCAATTTTTTGCTTATAGTCCTCGATATCTTTAATATCGCCCATTTGGTAAGCAAGCGGATGGGTTTCGGTTATTCGGTTCGCTTTACAGATAAATTCGCCCTTCATTGAATAAACTTTTATGTAAGACAAATCAAACAGGCTGTACTTTATAACTGTTTTTTCTTTGATACCGTAAAGTGCCTCGTCAAAATAATCAGCCTTCAAAAATCTTATTCCGTTTCTGCCGATTGATTTAATCTCTTGTGCCATCATCAAATCATCAAGCGAGTTTTCATCAATATTTTGCTTTTCAATTTCGTTTAAAACTTCTTGAATTGTTTTATCTTTTGCATTTGGACAAGGCTGAGAATGCTTAAATTCAAGCCATTTTTCTATCATTTTAAGAGCTTGTTCAATAGTTGGAGTAAAACTGTATTTTTCATGGATATTTTTATGTAATTTTTCGTTCCTCATTAAATATGCCGGCTTGTTTTCAATGCTTGTCCCGATATAGCTTGGAATCAGCTTCTCAAAACTTTCCTGAAAATCCAAAAAGAAACGCTCGATGACTTTTGCTCGAGCGTTGTATGGAGTAGCATAGACAGGCTTTATTCCGAGTTTGTTGTAAACTCCTGTAAACCCTAATTCCTCAAACTTTTTATCCCCATTGAAGAATTTGCTTTTAAATGCTCTGCCGTTATCTTGGTAAACATATTCGGGGATATGATCCATTTTTAAAATCGCGTTACGCAGAGCTGATACAATATTTTGCGTACATTCTTCTAGCATAATATCGTACCCGACAAGACCGCCCGATTTCCAATCCAAGAACCCAAGCAATGTCGCTCGGCATGGTTTGCCTGTAAACGGGTTTATGACTTGGAAGTTGAGCGTATGCCCATCCGCCACAAGCACTTGTCCTGCTTTTAAAAGTGCTGCGTTTCTGACTATAAAGGGACTTACTTTATCCTTTAATGCTTTTTCGCCGTCACGTGCAAGAGTCCATTTGTCAAAATTATTGTCCCGAAACCATTCTGCGTACCGCCTGAATGTAATATCTTTCGGCAAAATTTCTTGCCCGCGTTCTTTTAGAATGTGTTTTGTTAGTGAAATAGCTTTACCTATTGAAAAGGAACTTGGTGATAACAAAATTTGTATAAATATTTTAATCTGTTCCTCGTTTAAAGTTGTTCTATATTCTTTTCTTGTTGAATATTTATATTGTCCGACTAATGCCGTCCAATCTTTGTTATAATCTAATAACGCTCGCCAGCGATAAAGAGAACCTATGGAGACTTTACCCAAGATTTTGAAAATCTCTTCTTGGAACATCCCTGTATTATATAATTGCAAGAATTCCTTATCGGGTATGTTGCCACCTGTTTTCAACTTGTCCCTTTTATATTCTTTTCTAAAATTAAGCCACACATAAATCAGATCGTACTTTGCGAGTGCAATTTTCCTTTGATTTTCGGATATCAGTTTTTCTTGTTTGATATTGAGGTTTGATAGTTCAATAACCTCGTTCTCACAAGTTTTATAATCATCATAATATTCCTGAAAATATTTGAGCTGAAGTTCTTCTTCAAGCGTTGATAATTTAATTTTGTATGTTTTTCCGCCTCGGATATTTTCGATCTTGTATTCATATTTATTCTGATTTAATGCAAGCCGAACAGCTCTTCGAGTAATGTTTTTTAATTTTGCTAAAGTTTCAACATCAATCCAAATATCGTTATTATTAATGTCTTCCATAACGTATCCTTATTTAATTTACAGCTACTGTATGTTAGACTGCTTTTTCTCAAAAAGGAAGTGTTTGAGGGGGAAATGCGTTGTTTTGTGTTCGATTATATCTGAATTTTAAGCAGAAAATTTTATAAAACTGCTTTTGAACACCTTTTAAACACAATTTAAACGGGGTTTGAATTTATTATTCTAAAAAAATCTGCTGTTTTATCTCAATTCTACTTCCGTCTTTGAGGGGTAAAATTAATCCGATATTTTTTACACATACTTTTAGAAAAGTCATATATAAGTTTTGGAATTTATTTCGATAAAATATTTGAAAAATAAAGTCAGGGAAGCGATTTCCCACTAAAAAAAAATACTTCCGACTTAGTGGTGAATATAGTAGAATTATGCGAAATAATTAAAATTCTAAAAGGCACAATTTACGGGACGCTTCCGAGTTTAGTGTAATTTTTAATTAACAAATTGCATAAAATGTCCGTTTTTTGCACTCGGCTGTAATTCAAATATAATCGTGAAATTCGGCGATTTTATAAAATTTTATGGAAAGATACCGGACATTTTCGTCCTAATAACCGGACATTCTGGACTTTTCAAAACCCCAACTCTCAGACTTGGGGAAGCGGGTACAATTCAAACACAAAGCCAAACATAGCGATTAAACTTTGCAAAAACCGATTTCAAAAGTGTCCGAAAAACTATAAAAGTCTAAAAACAAACTATTCAAAACAAAACTACGGTATTTTCTTTTCATCTTTTGATAATAAAAAATTACCGGAGGGAAAACTAGGCTAACAAAGTTAAATGTTTATCTTTATGGCAAGATTGTAGCAAAAATCCGGCATTAATGAGAAACCTTGCTAACAGCTCAAAATCTTAACCTAACAAAATATCCGCAGAGAGGCCGCTGACGCGAGTTTGCAGGCATGTTCAAGTGTATTAGCATAACTTTTTACAATTAGAACTCTAATTCTCTTAAAACTCGCGTGAACAGTGACAAAACAAATTTTTATAATAAATACTACACTAGAATCGGATATTTACATTGGCTACTTCGTAAAATATACCATGCAAGGGCGGCCGCCGGTATCGTAATTTATTTGTTCTATAACTTCACTGTTTTTTGTTAAATAGTGCATGTATTTTCGAACCGTAACTTTTGAAATATCCAAAAATGCGGCAATCTGTTCTGATGTATGTCCGCTATTTGTATCTTCTCTTAAGTATTCGCGGATTTTGTCTAATGTCTTTTCTTGAATACCTTTTGGAAGTTCAAAATTATTATTCCCCAAATGTTCGCTATTCATAATTTCATCAATTTTTTTCTGATCCAGAACGCAAACATTATTTTTTTGAACTCTACACTCAACGAATTTGTCCAGTGCTTGTTGAAATCGTTCTTGTACAAAAGGTTTGACAAGGTAATCAATGACCCCAAAGTTTAAAACCGTATCAAGGGTCTTTTTATCATTTGATGCCGTAACCATAATTATATCAGTATTAATTTCTTCCGTTCTGATTTTTTTTAGCAAAGATAAACCATCTAACACTGGCATATAAACATCAAGGATAGCCAAATCCACTTGATTTTCTGACAAATATTTGAACGCATCATTCCCGTTCCTGAAAGATTGAACAACATAAAAACGGGAATCTTGCTCAACATAATGAGTATTTATCATTGCAACCATAGGGTCATCTTCTACGATTAAAACCTTGTACATTTATTACCTCTTATTCATAATATTTAGGTGCTAATTTCATTGTTTGGAAAAATTTCCAATCGTGAGCAGGAAAGACTTTTGCATCATATTTTTTAGCCAAACGTCTTACTTTTTCGATTGATTTTAAGAAACTTACACTATCATACATAAAACCACTCATTTTGGCAGGTGGTCCAAAAATTTCTGATGTATAAACACAATCTTGAGGAAGAATTATAGTTTGTCCTTCAAGATGAACAACAAGCCCTAAGAGATTTGGAGTATGACCGGCAAGACAAACTACTTCAACACCTTTTGCAAGTTCAAAATCCTCATCAACCAAATGATATTGTTTAACGGGTGCTTCCAAATCCCCTTTGATATATCCGCCATGAGTTTCTCTATCAGGGTTCATGTGAACTTTTGCAAGTCCATATTTGTAATCTTCCCCAGGAACATAAGCATCAGCGTGAGGGAATAAATTAATATTTCCTGCGTGGTCTAAGTGCATGTGAGAAAGTACAACAGTTTTAATATCTTCCGGTTTAACACCGCAAAGTTTAAGTTGATTTTCCAATCTTTCTTCATCTTTTTGATAAAGCGGATAAACTTCTTGCATAGTTTTGGGCCAATAACCGTTCATGGCTTCATGGTTTGAACCTGTGTCATATAAAATATAACCATCATCTGTTTCAATCAAATAAGCCATTACAGGCAGTTTAATCCATTCATTTTGAACATGCGGATTAGAGCGTGTTCCAAGTGTTGCACATGCAACAACGGTATTTTTATCGGTTTCTAAATACCCTGTATTTAGTGCATAAAGTTTCATCATTTCCCTTCTTTCTTAAATTTAACGGTGAATTTTGTTTCTATTTCCATTTCTGACGTAACTGAAATTTTACCGTTATAAATTTCAATCAATGATTTAACAACAAAAAGTCCTGTTCCTCTTGAATTACTTTTTGTCGAAAATCCGTCTTTAAAAATTTTCTTCAAATTAGATTTTTTTATTCCGTTGCCATTATCGCTTACGACAATTTTTATTTCTTTTGGCGTTGATAATATTGATACGTAGATTTTTTTGTTGGAAACATCTGTTGAATTGAGTGAATCCATCGCATTTTCGATTAAATTTCCAAGCACTGTTATAAAAACATCTGACGGAATTCTTGTATCGTTTTCTTCCAGTGAACTTGATGAATCTAATGCAAAATGGATGCCAAGTTCTGATGCTCTAGCAAATTTTCCAATCAAAAGAGCAGCAATAGATGGAATTTTAATTTGTTTAATAATGGTACTTATTATCTCTTTTTGTACCATACTGACATTCATAATGTATTCAACTGCTTCATCGTATTTTTTCATTTGGATTAAGCCTAAGATTACATGTAATTTATTCACAAAATCGTGATTATTTGCTCTCATTGATTCGACAAGATGTTTAACCCCGGTCAAATTTTCTGCAAGTTGTACGACCTCAGTTCTGTTTCTAAAAATAGCAAATGCTCCAACGATTTCACCATTATCATAAATTGGCATTCTATCAGAAATTACGTAATCATTTTTTAATGATTTCATCTGCACATTGAATTCTTTTTTGCCTGTCGTTAAGAGTTCACCTAATCTTGATGCAGGATAAATCTCATTCAAATCTTTGCCGATAGGTTCACTTTCTGTTATATGCAGCATTGGAATTGCTGATTTGTTTATAAATATAACTTTTTTGTTTTTATCAATCGCTAAGATGCCTTCCTCTAATGCCATAAGGATATCTTCACGCAATTTAAACATTTCAAGTAATTTATTTTCATCCATAATTTTATTTTACCTTGAAATTACAACTTTGCTATTAAATATTAGGAAATTTATACGCATCTTCAATATCAACAGGCATTTCCTTGTACTCACAAGTGTTTATAGCCTTATCAAGATAATCGTACAATTCCTGTTTAAATTTCGGATGTGCACAATTTTCGATAATTGTTTTGGCTCTTTCTATCGGGTCTAAACCTCTCAAATCTGCAACCCCTTGTTCTGTAATAAGTGCGTGGATTTCATGGATTGTATGGTCAACGTGACTAACAAGTGGAACAATACAAGAGATTTCTCCATTTTTTGCAGTAGATTTTGTGATAAAAATTGATAGTCCAGCATTTTCGCAATAATCGCCAGAACCGCCTACACCATTCATCAAACGACAACCGTTAATGTATGAAGAATTAGTGTTACCATAAATATCTGCCTCAATAACTGTGTTAATCGCAATTATACCAAGTCTTCTGATAACTTCGGGGTGGTTACTGATTTCTTGCGGTCTTAGTACAATTTTATCTTTATATTTTTCAAAGTTTTTAAAGAACTCATCAATCTTATCCCAAGAGATTGTCAAGGACGTACCCGATGCACATTTAACTTTTCCTGCCTCAATAAGGTCGAAAATTGAATTTTGCAAAACTTCTGAATATACTGTTAAATCTTCAAAATCAGAATCTTTCAAACATTCTAAAACTGCATTTGAAACACTGCCGACACCTGCTTGAATGGGAGGAAGCGGATTACACAATCTTTTATGTTCAACTTCATTTTTCAAAAAGTTAACCAAATTTTTAGCCATAGCATCAAATTCCGCATCAGATGGTACAACTTTCCTTCCATTATCAGGAATTGTGCTGTGAACAACAGCAACAACTTTATCAAAATCACATTTTATATAAGGTGTTCCAATTCTATCGTCAACTTTTGTAATTGGAATAGGTTTTGTATATGGAGGATTTTCAGGAGAATAAACATCATGAACCCCTTCTAAAGACGCTGGAACATAAGTGTTTACTTCAATTATAATTTTGTCCGCACATTCTGCATATATGTTAGAAGTACCAACAGAAGTTGTCGGAATAATATTTCCGTTTTCATCAATCGCAGTTGCTTCAATTATTGCAACATCAACATGGTTTAAGAAATTTCTTTTTACCCATACAGGCATCAAACCAAGCGGAACATCATGATAGCCGACTTTCCCGTCATTAATCGCATTTCTCAAATCTTTATTTGTTTGGTAAGGAACACGTTTTTTTAAAGCTCCTTTTCTTGCAAGTTCACCATCAAACTCATCTCCGAGAGAAGCTCCTGAATAAACTGTTAAATCAAGCTTTTCACCGTTATCTGCACGTTTGGCAAGCTCTCCTGCAATAACTTTAGGATACCCTGCAATCGTAAAACCACTAACACCAAGTGTCATATTAGGGTTTATAAACTTTGCAGCCTCAGCCGGTTCCATAACTTTAGTTAAATATCTCTTATCTCTAATCCTTTTTTCAAATTCTTTGTCCACAGTCTTTACCTCACTTACTCTTTCATTTACCAATAATTTATCATATTGATAAAATTTGTATGTACTAACGAAATTAAAAAAAGAGTTTGGAAAGTAAAGAAAGTTTTAAATAATGCAAAAAAATTTTTATACTTACAAAAGAATGTACAAAATTGAATTACAAAACTAATATATTGCTATAGGTTGAAATTGTGAGAAAGGAAATATAAAAATGGAAAACGAAATTAGTGCAGAAGAATTGATTAATTCGTTAGTTGAAAAAGCTCATAAAGCTCAACAAGAATTTGAATCATTTTCTCAAGAACAAACAGATGCTATTGTTAAAGAAATTGGTAAAGTCGTTTATGATAGAGCTGAAGAATTAGCCAGAATGACAGTTGATGAAACTAAAATGGGTGTTTATGAAGACAAAGTTGCAAAATGCCACGGTAAATCAAAATGTATTTGGAACAGTTTGAAAGGCAAAAAATCAGTAGGGATTATTGAAGAAAATAAAGAAACAGGAATTATCAAAGTTGCAAAAGCAAAAGGTGTAGTTGGTGCAGTAACCCCTGTAACAAATCCTGTTGTAACTCCAATGTGTAATATTATGTTTGCTATTAAAGGTCAAAACGCAATTATTATTGCTCCGCACCCAAGAGCAGAACATGTAAACAAATACGTTGTAGATCTGTTTAGAGAAATTTTGAAAAAACACAACGCTCCTGTTGATTTAATTCAAACAATCGAAAAATCATCAATTGATGCTACAAATGAATTAATGAAAAAAGTTGATGTAGTTGTAGCAACAGGCGGTGGCGGTATGGTTAAAGCTGCTTATTCATCAGGTCACCCTGCATTAGGTGTTGGTCCTGGTAACGTTCAAGTTGTTATGGATAGAGGAATTGACTACGAAGATGCCGTTAAGAAAATTATCATCGGCAGAACCTTTGATAATGGTATCATTTGTTCAGGTGAACAAGCCGTATTCATTCCAAAAGAAGATTTTAATAAAGTTCTTGACTTGTTTAGAAAAAACGGTGTATTTGTTGTTGAAGATGAAGCATCAATTAAGAAATTTGCTGATACAATCTTCCCTGAAAACGGTCCAATCAATAGAAAAATCGTTGGTCAATCTGTTCAAACAATTGCAAAACTTGCTGATGTTGAAGTTCCGGAAGGTACAAGAATGATTTTGATTAAGGCAAGGGCAATCGGTAAAGGCAACGGCGAACCTTTATGTCGTGAAAAAATGTGTCCTGTAATGATTACTGCTCCTTACGATACATTTGAAGATGCTATTAAACTTGCTCAATCAGATTTGGAATACGAAGGAAAAGGTCATACAGCATCAATTCATTCAAATGATATGGAACATGTTCGTTATGCAGGTGAAAATTTGACGGTAAGTCGTTTAATTGTTAACCAATCCTCATCAACAGGTGCAGGCGGCAGTTTGTATAATGGCTTTGCTCCAACTACAACATTAGGTTGTGGATCTTGGGGTAACAACAGTATTTCAGAAAACTTGAATTACACTCACTTAATTAACGTTTCTCAAATCGGACTTTATAATAAGGATAAAAAAGTTCCGACAGATGAAGAAATTTGGGCTTAAATTTGTTGTTATAATAAATTCCGGATTGCATGATGTAGTCCGGAATTCTCCTAAAAGAAAGGATTTTTAATCATGAAACAGTTAATATTAAAACCGGAATTGCATAAATTCCAAACTTGCAAAGAATTTGCAAAAGAATTTGAATTGGGGGAAGATGATTTAATTCTTACAAATGAATATATTTTTAATCCATATTTCAAAGAATTAAATTTGCCTGTAAAAACAATTTTCCAAGAAAAATTCGGTGCAGGTGAACCAACAGACATTATGGTTGATGCAATTATTAATGAAGCCGCAAAACATACTTTCAAAAGAATAATTGCAATCGGCGGTGGTACAATCATTGATATAGCAAAAGTTTTGGCAGTAACAAACGGAGAATCTGTCGATAAATTATACGACAAAAAAAATGAATTAAAGAAACATTATGAACTAATTATTATCCCTACAACTTGTGGTACGGGCAGTGAAGTTACAAATATTTCAATCATCAACAGAACAAGATTGGGTGTAAAAATGGGATTGACTTCGCCTGAAATGTTTGCAGAAATGGCAGTTCTAATTCCTGAACTTTTGAAATCATTACCGTTTAAAGTTTTTGCAACAAGTTCAATTGATGCTTTGGTACATTCTGTTGAATCAAGTTTATCCCCAAAAGCAACCGATTATTCCAAATTATTTGGTTATAAAGCTATTGAAATGATTATCACAAGCTATCAAAGACTTGTTAAAGAAGGTAAAGAAATTTTGCCTGATTTGATGGATACATTCTTGACGGCAAGCAACTTTGCTGGTATTGCGTTTGAAACAGCAGGTTGTGCCGCGGTTCACGCATTGAGCTATCCATTGGGTGCAAAATATCACGTTCCACATGGAGAAAGCAATTATGCCGTATTTACTGGTGTTTTGAAAAATTATATGGAAATTAAACAAGATGGCGAAATCGCAACAATGAATGAATTTTTAGCAAACCTTCTTCATTGCGATGTAAAAGTAGTTTATAAAGAACTAGAAAACTTGTTGAATTCTGTATTGCAAAAGAAACCTTTGCACGAATACGGTGTAACTGAAAAGGATGCAGAAGATTTCGCTGAAAGCGTAATGAAAACTCAAGGGCGTTTGATGGCAAATAATTTTGTTGTATTAGATTATGATAGAGTATTAAAAATTTATAAGGAGTTGCTATGAGTTTATTAGAAGCCGGTATGATGGCAAGCTTTGGATTAAGTTGGCCGATTGCAGCATACAAAACTTATAAATGTAAATGCGTACATGGAAAAAGCCTTACTTTTTCATATTTAATTCTATTTGGATATATTTGCGGAATTTTAAATAAACTTTTGCATAATAATGACTATGTAATTTGGATATATTACGCAAATGCAGCGTTTCTGTTGATAGATATGTTTTTGTATTACAGATATAAAAATAATCCGGTCCCCAAAACTGCCGAACTTCCGATAGAAATAAACGAAGAAGTGGAAATTGATTAACAAAAAACAGCATACTTTAAGTATGCTGTTTTTATTGTATTAAATTTTTATTTTGTTGATATAGCAAAATATTCACCGGAAGCCACTGACACGAATTTGCAGGTGTGCTTCAGTATCACATATTTAGTATTTTATAAGTTTCAGTGAAATATAAAAACCTAGTTATTACTTGTTTATCAATGTTTATTAGGATATTTTTCTTAAATATTCTATTTGTTTAAAAACTGACATATTAACCACATTCGTTATTTCTTTGGAGAATTTACTTACAAAAATTTCCAGCGTCTTCTGACGGGTGGAGCCATAAAGGAGATGTCAAAGACATCTCCTTTATTTTATTAATTTGGTCAAATGCTACATTAAAATTTTAGCTAAAAGACTTTTTTGTGGGGCTAAAATTTTAATAAGTCAGATATCGTTAAGTCAAAAGCTTTTGCAATTTGGTTTACTTTTGTCAGGGTAACATCGTTTTGTGCTGTTTCAATATTCCCAAGGGTTGAACGCTCAATATTTGCTCGGAATGCAAGTTCATCTTGAGTAAAACCGTTCTTTTTTCTTAGTTCTTTAATTCGTTTTGCTAATTTTTCTAACAAGCTCTTGTCCATAACTAAATTGTCCGCTATAATGACAAAGGAGACAAACCGTAGTACGGACAAAGAAAGATAAAGTTATGTTTGTAAAAAAGATATTAATTGATTTAGATGGGGTATTGAATGAATATGGTAAGGGCAATTTTGATGAAAACTTTATTCCGGATATAAAAGATGGCGCTTATGAATTTATTGAAAAACTTTCTCAATTTGCTGATCTATATCTGTTTACTACAAGAAATCTGATGCTTTCTACCAAGTGGTTAATGAAAAATAATTTAGATAAATTTTTTAAAGATGTTACGAATATAAAAATCCCATCATATTTGTATATTGATGACAGGACTATTTGTTTTAAGGGGGATTATAAAAATACATTAGATGAAATTAGAAACTTTAAAGTTTACTGGAATAATTAATAATATATTCTTTTGTCCATTTTAAAATTCTTTTCATAAATGATAGCAAAATTTATTATTTAGCGTTATTATAGTAATATTTTATTTAGTCAAAGGAGAATAATATGAAAGTAAATAATGTACAAAATACTAGTGCTAATATAAATTTTAAAATGGCATTAAAAATAAATCCTAAATTACGTCCCGAAGTTGAAAAACTTGGTCCTAAATGGGTTGAATATTTTGAAAAATTGGGAAAAAGGGTCGAAAATGTAAAACATTATGATGTTTGTTTTGAAGATAGTGTTTATACCCCAGCGGTGAGATTAGTTGAGAATCCTCAAAAAAATTACTATTCAGCACTGCAACGTGAAGAAGACCAATTAGGTCGTTTTGTTTATTTAACTTGTGGAGATGAAACTTATGGATTTTATAATCCCAATGAACCAGAGATATTTCGTTCAATCTATGGCAAGGAAGCTCCGAAGAAGTATGCCTCTTTTAGAGGAATATATGATTCTGGGGTTCAAGCTGCGGAATTATCTAAATTATTAGAAAAACAAAAACTTCAAAGAATTGCAGATATGAAAACTAAAGAGGCTGCTAAATTGCTAAAAGAGGCTCAAATACTAAGCGAAAAAGAGAAATTGAATAAATCAATAGATAATTTATTTGACAAATACGCAGGGGAGATTCCTGAAGAACCAACGAAAAAGAAATCTTTTTGGAGTAGACTTTTTAGCTTTTGTAAATAAATGTAACAAGATGTAATAAAAGATTAAAGTTTTTAGTGTTTTATTCCGTATATAGAAATATCAGTTAAAAATACTGACTTTTTAGTTCATTTGAATGGAAAGGGGCGAAGAGCCCCTTTTCTTATTGTCATTTTTGGGGGTTCAGTTGTTCATAGGATTGAGAAATTGAGCAACAAAGAGAGTTATTAGATCCTTCGGTCACGTTATTCCCTCAGTATGACGGAATTATTAATTATCCCCGAGGTATGGATTACGACACTAGCTACTGTTTTTTTAATTTCAACAACAAATGATTTTACACACATTTGTAATGACATGATAAATAAACCCAGCCCTCTCCATTATTTTAAGGGAAATGGTGGAAAATGCAATAGACTATTCTATTTTTCCCCAAAAACAAAAATTAAAAATCCGGATTATTCTTTTGAAAATCTTTATATGATTGTTCGTAAAATTTATTCTTTTCTGCTTGGATTAAATTATTTAATCTTTCATTTATTTCGTTTTGAGTTTCAATAGTTTTATCTATAATGTCTTGATTTAAATTAGGTGAATTCTGCTCAATGTATTCGTCTAAATCGTTTGAGTATTTTTCAATTGCTTCATTTGATTTTTGATTTAATTTTTCATATACACTTTTTAAATAATCTTTTGAAACAGTTGTTGCGTAATAGTCTTTATTCTTTTCTAAGAATCTATCTATATAGTCTAAATCTTCATTTTTCTTTTCAGATGTCGGGTTAAAATCATCTATATTATAGTGCAATTTTTCTAATCTCTTTTCAAGTTGATACATTGGAATAGATTTATTTTTGTACCCGTTTTTTAGGTTATTAAATTCTTTTATAATATCGTTTGCTTCTTGGTAACCGCTAAAAAGAAGTCCTACTGTTGCACTTTTATTCACATTTGCAAGGTCTTTGACTTTTCTATTTTGAAATTTATATTTGTCCAATTCTTCTAGCATATTTTGTTTTGATTCTTCAACTTTATCATAAATCGGTTCAAGCTTTTCAACTTCTTCTGAATTTTGGTACATTTTTTCTCTATTTCGTTCAATGTAATTTTGAATTTCCGGAGTTGAAAAAGAGCTAGTTTCCATATTTTTTGCAGTTGCTTCAAAATATTTGATATTATTTTGGTATTGTTTATAAGGTTGAGCTATTTTTTCTGCATTTTCAAAACTATCATTTTTTAATGCGCTAACAACATTTGAAAATAAACGTTGTTCTCCTTTTTGAACGATTTTTAATTTTTCTTGTGAATCATAACCTATTTTGGCAACTTTTATAAATTTATCTTTTGTTGCTTCTAAGTATGGTTGAACGTTATTTGCAATTTTATTTTCCAACGTTTCAAATTGTACATCAATCATTGATTTTGGTGCACTTTCAAAACTATCATTTTGAGATGTGAAAATTGGATTTGAATTATAAATTCTATTTTGTGAATTTTGGATATTTTTGGCAGAGTAGATATTTATTGGTAAGATTTTCATTCAAAACTCCTTATTTTGATTTATTTTACACAAGAGCTACAGCATGATGAGTTGTCAAAATTATTTATATTTGCCCTACAGTTTTGACATTTGTCTTGCATTTGTCCATTTTGAGAATAATATTTGAAACTTTTTACCCATTTAGGTTCTTTGCAAGAACATTTCTCCATAAAGGTTAGGAACTGTACAAATTTTTCAAGAACATCACATGGCATTGCATATTCAATTTTTGTTGCAGAAAAGTCAACTTTTCCCGGTTCAACTTGAAGAACCTTTTCCAAAAAGTTGGCAATCGTTTGATGCCGCAAAATTTTTTCTTCTGCCTTTTTAATTCCTTTTTGTTTTATTGTAATAATGCCGTAAGGAACATAATTTATGTATCCTCTTTGCGCTAATGTTTTAACCGCATCAGATGTTGCAGGTCCTCCGATTTTTAAATAATTTGAAACATCTTTAACTCTTGCCGCTTGATTAACTTTAACAATTTCGTAAATTGCCAAAAGATATTTTTCAAGACTTTCTGTTAGTTCTTTTTGCACTTCTTTTCCCCTTTTAAAGTTAATACATTTACTATAAAGAAAAAGTATTTTTTATGCAATCGAATTTTGATTTCGTTTATTCATAAAACCTGTCATTGATATGTTTTGAGTTTTCATTTCTTTAATTTCGTTTTTTACTTTTTCGTTGTGAGAATGATTTGCCAAATAGATGTTTAATTTCGGTAAAAGAACTCCGAGAGCAAGAGTTGAATATGCCAAACCTCCAACGTGAGCCAGGTTCATCTTCCACATATTTTTCTTTGCGAATTTGCTACCTTGAGCAAGTATTTCGTTATGGCTTTTTAATGAAATATTGTTCAACCAGTGTCTAATTCCTTTCCCTGATTTTGAAATATTAAACAAGTTTTCTTGTTTCGGGTCAAGAATATTTGCAACACCTTTTGCCGCAAAACCTCCAAGGACGAGCCAATTCAAAAATCCAAAGTAATCTCTTGTTACCGTTTCTTTTAATTCTCTTTTATTGTCAGATGCCAAAAATCTTCCAATAAGGGTTGATGCGTAAACTGTTTTAATTGCATTCCCGCTTGTAACAGGTCCGGTGAATTCAAGTTTTTTAATGAAATCTGCAGGTGATTTGATTTTCATTACACCTAATGCCATAGCTGCCATTCCAATGCTTGCAAAAATTTTTTCTGCTAGGAATAATTTGCTGGTATCTTTTTTGTTTGAAGGTTCAACCCCTTTGTAATTTGAATCCCCTGGGAATCCACTTTTCCCTGTTCTTTTTTCCGTAAGTTTTCTATTTATATATTGGTTTGTTAGACCTAAAGTTGATGCGATTGCTAAAGCTCCAAGACCTTTGATTTTATTGATTTTTAATATTTTAGAAATCGCTTTTTCAGAGTCAATTTTTGAATTATAAAAGACATTTTTGCCTAAATCAATAGTATCTCTAAGAATATTATGTAAAGAAGAAGATAACGTCTTTTCTCCAATTTTCACATTTACTTTATCTGATTTTAGCGCATTTGTATTTCGGAATTCTAAAATGTTTTGCAATTGCTTACTGTCTTTTTCTGAAATGTTTTTGTTTTCAATAAGTTCTGAAATTAACGAATTTATTTCTTTTCCCGATTTTAATTTATCTGCAATATTGTTGAATTTTGGGTTATCCCATTTATAATTTTTCCATTTTGAATCATTTACCCATTCCGTGTTTGTCCAATCAATATCTTTGTAATTTTTAATCGTTTTTCCATCTCGTCCGGAAATGTTATTTAAAATATTTAAAACATAGTTTGATGATTCGGTTGTGTTTTTGTGCGCGGCTTGTAAAATTGCAATACTCTCATTTGAGAACCATGAATTTGTATTAATTGGGGTTTCAGGGTTGATTATTTTATTTGCAAGTTTTGAAATCCCTTTTGCTAAGTAGCTTGCAGAAAGGCAGACAATTAATGTTCCTGTGAATTCTCTAAAAAATGTTTCAAAACCTGCGTTAACATTGCGTTCTTTTGTATCAATATAAGTTCTTGGTCCGACCATTGCAAATAAATCTATTCCGACTGCATTTGCCATTGGGTTTGTGTCTAAAGTTCTAAGTACTTGGGTTGCAAGTCCGTCAACTGCACCTGTAAATTGTGGTCTGTGTGGTGTAATTGTGTTGTTTGTTATATCTGTTATCATTTTAAATTTTTCCTCCAATAAAAAAATTAAGTTCCCTAGTGTACGGAGGGAACTTAAAAACGTCGATTATATAATAAAGTAAAATTTATATCACAAATTAGCGTAAGTTCCGACATCGAATCTTACAGCAACAACAATTCATTTTTTTATTGGTATTTGTGTAAATCATAATATTTCCTTTTTAAAGATATTTAATCAAAAACATTTTTTATTGTCAAGGGTAATGCTATCTAAATATAACATGTTTAGGTATGGCGAAATTAATTATGATATCTAAAACCTTTATCTTTTGCAATTGTTCTTCCTATAGATAAAATTTTTCCGCCGATACAATTTCTGCATTGAGATGGATTTTCATTTATGCAAATTTTATTAGGGTAAATTTCATATTTAGCGCGATATTCTGTTGTCGTTACATTTGGCATAACGACATTTGCTCCACTTTGGAGTGCTAGAATCCTCCCGTTAGGATTAAGAGTCTCCATTGCTGTTGTTGCGGGAATGTTTATATCTTTTAACAAAATTCTTGTTAAAGCCATAACTTTTCTCGCTAGGTCAAAACTTCCGTTTTTACAATTTTTTAGTGGCGTATTGTGATGGGGAATAAGCGGTCCTATTCCGACCATATCTGCGTTGATTTCTTTGAAAAATAATATATCATTTGCTAGGGATTCAATTGTTTGATGTGGCAGTCCAACCAAACACCCTGTCCCTACTTCATAATCTAGTGTTCTTAAATCTTTTAAACATCTTAATCTGTTGTCAAAATCCATGTGTGGGTGAAGTTTTTTATACAAATTTCTATCAGTTGTTTCAATTCGTATTAAATATCTGTCTGCTCCCGCATCTTTGTATGCTTTGTATTCATCAATTGATTTTTCTCCGATACTAAGAGTTAAGGCTACATCAAACTTCTTGATTTCTTGAATGATTTTACACATTATGTCTTTGGTATAAAATGAATCTTCTCCGGATTGAAGAACAATTGTTTTATAACCCATTTCAACGGCTTTTTGTGCATACTGAATAATATCTTTCGGAGATATTCTATATCTGTCAAGACTTTTATTTTCGCAACGAAGTCCGCAATATTCACAATGGCATTTGCAAATATTGGAAAATTCAATAAGTCCCCTCAAATGAACTTCATCTCCGACATATTCTTTTCTTATTTGGTCTGCAAGTGAAAATATTTCATCATTGATGGAGTCATCTTGTAGAATCTCAATTAGTTCTTTTTTAGTATCGTTTTTCACGAGTTTAATTATACCATAACAAGGTCAAGTTCTTTCAACATTTCTTTGTCTTCGTTTGCATTAGAACCTACAGTTGTTAAATAATTTCCGACAAGGACAGAATTTATCCCTGCGATAATTCCAAGTTTTTGATGAAATTTGCTTAATCTTGTTGTTCTTCCGCCAGCATAACGAAGTAGAGTTTTGGGTAAAATAATCCTGAAAATACAAATAGTTTTTAAAATTTCTTCCTCATTAATTTTATCTTCAAAGTTCTCTAAAGGTGTTCCTTTGATTGGATTTAAAAAGTTTATTGGAACAGTTTTAGGATTTAATTTCTTTAGCGAAAGTGCCATATCAATTCTATCTTCTTTTGATTCGCCCATTCCGATAATTACACCACAACATGCTTCTATTCCGTGTTTTTGAATAAGTTCTACTGTATGAATTCGGTCTTTGAAGTTGTGAGTTGTACAAATTTTTTGATGATAATTTTCTGAAGTATTGATGTTGTGGTTATATCGTTCAACTCCGGCATCTTTAATTTGTTTAATTTGTTCTTCTGATAACAATCCTAAAGATGCACAGCAATGAATACCATCAATTGATGCAACTTCTTTAATCATTTGTAAGATTTTTTGAAAATCTTTGTCATTGGGAACTCTCCCTGATGTTACTATACAAAATCTTGTCGCGCCGTTTTCTTTTGCTGAAATTGCGGCTTTTTTTACTGTTTTAACATCTAATAACGGATTGCATTTGATTTCTGCGTGGTTGTGTTTGCTTTGAGCACAGTATTTGCAATTTTCTGAACATTCACCTGTTTTTGCACTAATAATGCTACAAGCTTCAATATTATTGTCGAAATTCTCTTCTGTAATCTTGTGAGAAATTTCAATCAGTTCAGCTAAAGGTTTGTCATACAGTTCTAAAAAATCTTCTTTAGTATAATTATCAAAATTGTTCATATAATTCTCCTTGAATATTGTTTAGGTATAGCGAATAAATTTATACTAGCACAAAAATATTTTAAATTGAAAATGTATGTTAAAAGTTGTATTATATTTTTGCAAATTATATTAAAGGAGTTTTGTATGCTTGAATATAGAATAGTTTTATGTACTATAGATTCAATTAAAAATGCAAAGGAATTAGCGCACAATCTTGTTAAGGCTAGATTAGCTGCCTGTGTAAATATTGTATCTGGTGTGACATCTGTTTACGAATGGGAGAATGCAATTTGTGAAGAAAATGAATATTTGTTAATTATAAAAACAAAATCTGATTTATATAAAAAATTAGAAACAAAAATCAAGGAATTTCACCCTTATGAAGTTCCTGAAATTGTTAGTTTAAAAATTGATAATGGCTCAAAATCTTATTTAGACTGGATAGAGAAAAATACATTATAAGTTTTGATTTGTCATTAAAATGTCGTGTCCGACATTATGCATCAAGTTTAAATAAGAATCGTAGTACGCTTGGGCTGCGCCAATATAATCTTTCAATGTCTCTTGGTGCATTGTTTCAACTTGGATAAAGTTTTGTAAGCTTGTTTGTCCCTTTTCGTATCTTTTTGAATAAGTATTCATTAGCTTTTGAGATTCAGATAATATATTTTTATAATGTTCCATATTTGCTTTTGCGTATTTAAATTCATTATAATCTTGTTTAAGAGCATATCTTAAATGGTTTTCAAAAGAATCTTTATCAATGTTTGAACGTTCTAAAACAATTTTTGCTTTTTTAATATCTGGAGAATATGAATATAAAATCGGAATATCTGCACCAATTGCAATATAGGCCCCAGGGAGAGAATCTCCTCCTGTTTGGTGTGCGGTTTGATATGCTGTACCGCCACCAATTGTCAAGTTTGGAATTCGTTGTCTTTTTGCTTGGGTTACTTCTTGTTCGCTTTTTGTAATATTTGATTCTGCAATTGCAAGAGAATAACTGTATTTCATTGCTGTATCTTCAATTGTTTGATATGGAAGAAGTGTCAGGTTTAACAAGCTTAAATCATTTATAAAAAGAGATTCTTCAATTGTGTCATACATATTTTCGGAGTTTTTTATATTAATTGTGTCGTTGAGTTTGAATTGCGCAATTAGTAAATCTGCTTTTGCTTTGTTTAAATACACAAGTTGTCTTTTATATTTCATATCTGCTTGAAGAATATCAACGTCATAATTCACATATTTTTTTGATTTTTGTTCCGCAATTGTTTTCAAGTTTTTGAAAAGTTTTTCTCTTTCTTGGAAGATAAGAACAACAGACTTCAAGTATAAAATGTTGAAATAGTTTTTCATTATTTCAATTTTTATATCATGTTCTGATGCTTTAATCTCTTTTTCAACTATATCAAGATTTGTTTGAGCAATTTTCTTCCGAATTCCTCTTTTGGCAACTTCAACAGGTACAGAAAGTCCGAATTGACTGGAGTTTCCTCTCGTTACTCTACCTATTAAAAAATTTGACTCAAATCGTGGATTTTTCAGAGCATTTGCAATTTTGATTTCTTGTTGTAATTCTTCGGCTTTTTTCCTCTTAGATTTCAAATCAAGATTATTCTCTAAGGCAAGATTTACGGCATTATCAAGTGTAATGTGGACAACCTGACTGCTTGAGGGTAAGCATATAGAAAATAATAAAAATAATGTAATAACAATTTTTTTCATAATAATATCCGGAGTTTTTACAATTGTATTCTAGCACGAATAGAATAATATTATTAGTTGATGTAAAGATGTAAATTTTTAGTTATATTTCAATAGTTGGATAAGTTTAAAGTGAAAGTGAAAATGAATAAGAAGATATTATTAATTTTAGGATTATTAGCAATAACATCAAACTCTGTTTTGGCAATGCAAAAACCGGATAGCTCATTGCTTGTTAAAGGTTTTCAAAATTTAGAATCTATTCAAAAGATTGATGTGATAAATCAATTGTCTGCAATTGCAGACAATGATGATGTTGTTTTTTCTAAAATTTGGCCTAAAGAATATTTTAAAGACAAAAATGTAACTTCTTATATTTACCTTACAAAAAATGATGGAAATTCTTTGGATATAATAAAATTTGATATCCCGAAAAATACGGAAAATTGTATGACAAAAGATAATCCGGAGTTTTGTATTCCAAAAGTTATTCCGTCAATTGATACTTTTATTTTTGACGAGCGTTTGTTATATGAACGGACTCCGAATTTTATAACAAGTCCGACTCAAAAAGAAATTTTGGAAATTTTATTAAAAGACAGCAAGTATTTTGATACGATGAAAATAAAATCTCTTCCAAGCATTTCCAAACCTCCGGTATCAAGAAAATGTGATTTTGTCGGAAATCTAATGACAAAATGTCAAACTTTTGAAAAAGATTCAGAAGTTTTAATTTCGACAGAAGAAGTTTTATTCAAAACTCCTGTAACAGAGTTAGACGAAAATCCAATGGCAAAAGCTTTGAAGTATGTAAAATATGATTCCAACGGTAAAAAGGTTGAAGAGTATGTATATTCAACCTCGAAACATACATTTTTTGATGAAAACGGTAAAATAATTTCTCAAGAACAAATTAATGACTCCACTTTTGAGTATATGAATAATGACTTATTTATTAATGTTGAATTCAAAAAAGATTCAGATGGTAAAATTCTTACAGAACTTCATTATGATAGAAATCATAAACTCATGAGAAAATATTCCGCAGAGTACAATTCAAATGGTGAAATTTCTAAAATTCATGTAGAAGATGTCCCTAATTTCGCATCTTGGGATATAATCCCAATCCGTGTAACTAAAACAAAAGAACAAGCATTTTCTATCAGATATTAAGCATTCTTAACAAACTAGCAAATAATTTTACTTTTGTGACTTTTTGTTGTATAAGTAACACTTGTTAAAAGGATTTTGATATGGCTGTATCAGCAATAAATGCTCAAAACTCCACAATAGGTGGTTTTTCAACAAGTCGTAAGAATATTTCTTACGGTTATATTGATGTAAGTAAGCAAAAAGCTCAAGAAGCGAATAATAAGAAAGATAGAATTTTAGCAGGAATTGGTTCTACTTCTGCAGTTGCTCTCACTACTGTCGGAATTATGAAAGCACAAGAGCTTAAAAATCCTTTTCATATCAAATATTCTGTTCCAGTTATGCTTTCTATGGCAGCTGCAGGTAATATCGGAGGGGTTTTGTTAAGCTCTATTGGCGAAACAAAATCCGATAAAAAGAAAAAATGGAAAGAGGGAGCATTCCAGATGATGCTAACTGCTGCCCCTATGCTTTTAGTCGATGGAGCATTGTTTCTTTGTGCTAAAACAAAGAAATTCAATAACAATTTCTGTAAAATCGTTGCTTCTTGTGTCGGTGTTGCAATTGGTTCAAATTCTGCATTGTACGTATCAAACAAATTGAGAAGTGATAAAGAAGCTAAAAAGCCTAAACGGGAATTGAAATTGATTGATATGATTGCAAATCTAGATGATGCCGTTGCGATTTTGGTTTTGGCAAAAATTCCTTTTGCAGATAAAATTCATATTGAAAGGGCATTGCCATTTATTTACTCATTCTGCGGATATCGTTCTGGTAGTGCTGATGTTAAACACAAATAATCTTTCAATCTTTTAACCAATTAACACAAGTTTTAATAAATTCCTCTGGATAGTCTAAATAGATATCTTCTGCGTGTCTTGTTTTAGGAAATAATTTGTAAGCTTTCCGGCATGTGGCTTTATCATGAAGTTTTTTTGTATGCCAAGGTAAGACTGTCGGATCTTTTTCTCCTGCAATAAAAAGTGTCGGGCACTTTATATTCTGTATAATATCAACTGGTTTTCTCTTCTTTAAAAATGGATTTCCTGCTCGAATAGTTAACCATCTACGAGGTTCAAACTTGTGGAATAGTGTTGGAATCCACGCATCGGGAGAATACATTCTATTTTCAATTTTATAAAATTCACTCGGTGCCGAAACAGTAATTATTTTTGAAATTTCATTAGACGTTTTTTCGCCTTGAAGAAGAACTAATGCTCCACCAAGAGAAAAACCTAAAAGGTGAATTTGTTCATAGTTGTTGCTTTTTGCATAATCAATAACTGTTTTGAGGTCAGATTCTTCTTTTGCACTAAATGTGTAGAAACCGGAACTTTTTCCATGCCCTCTGAAATCCATTGTTATAATATCAAAGTATTTGGATAAATCATTTGACATTTTTAGGAAAGCCTTAGAGTCTTTTGTCATAAACCACCCCGGGCAAATTATAACAACAGATTCATTTTCATTATTTATATAGTTTATTGCAATTTTTATATTATCTTCTGTTTTTAAAAAGATTTCTTTCATTTTTATAGTGAATTTGTCATATCTGTAAATGTTTTCATCAGTTCTTGTTGATTTGGTATAGTACAAGCTTTACCACCAACTAAAACTTTAATAAGTTTTTCTTCTTCTGGGGTTAATTTTTCTTTTTTCATTGCAATAGAATATAAATCGTCCGGATTTTTAAGAATTCGATTTATTTGGTCTTGATTTCTTTTATTTCTTGCAATGATTGCATCAACTAAAATATTCAACTCCTCTTTTGTAAAGTCACATTTGATGATTGGTTCAAATTTTGAGATTACTTCGTCAGATATAGGAATTTCAAAAACATCTCTGATATCTTTGCCTAAACTATCAAATTTACCCGTGAAATTGTAAGAACATTTATCAGCATTCCAACCGTTTATATCTAGTTTAAACCCGAATTTAAGACCAAAAACGTCCCAATATTGGTTAATATGTAAAGGTTCACAAGTTCTAAAATTATTGATATACTTCTCTGAAAGTGTTTCAAATTTTTTGTCAAAAGAACTATTAGCGACTTCGTCTGTCATAATTTTTGCTTGTTTTGCAGTATTTTGATTTATTTGATTTTGCTCGGCTACTGCTTTTGTTTGAATTGCATTTGTTGTATTTTGTAGTGTCATAATAACTGCAATTGCTAAAATTAAATTTGTAATCTTTTTCATATTATTTCCTTTATATAATTAATAACCCATAAGTGAATTCATTAGGTTGCCCAAATCTCCGGAATTAAGGAGGGTGCATGCATTCTGTCCCAAAACGACATTAAGAAGTCTTTGGTCCGATGCGCTAAGGTTATTTAACCCTGGGAGAGAAATGCTATTTGGGTCTTTGAGCATTCTTCCCCCATTACTTCTTGATTGTTCCTCAAGTATTGAATCTCCGACATATTGGAGTTGTTGCTTTGTAAATTCACATCGGATTTTAGGAGCAAAAGTTGAAACCGAAGCATCAGACGGATTTACACCATATAAGCTATTGAATGATGAACTTAATCCTGCAACATCGGCAGTGAAATTAAGTCTGCATTTGTTATTTACCCAACCATCGATTTTTAATCTGTAATTAATATTCATTCCTAAATAATCAGATTTCATGCTTTCTGAATATGGTTTACACATTTTGATACTATTTGCAAAGTTATTTCCGGATTTATAGCTTGATTGAGTTGTTGTTGGTCGGTTTATTTTTCTTTCTGTTACCACGGCTCCAAAAACTTGACTGCTTATAAAAATTATTCCGCTTAGTAGTGTAATTAAACATGTTGTTTTAAATTTGTTTTTCATTTTTTATCCAGCTTTCATTTCCTTTTTTATTATTATATTATCTTAATCCAATTTTTCATATAAACTAAATGAATGGTATTTTTTTAGGTTTTATTGTATAATTTCTACAAAAGGGGAGCTTGATGAATAAAAAGAATAATAATTTGTTAGCATTGGGAATAAGTATTTTAGTTCTTGGTTTAATGTTGTTATCTTATTCAATTTCATCTTATACAGAGTTGAAATCTTTAGATGAAAAGATGAATTTTGACGAATTAGATAACAATGTTCAAATGTCTACAACGGATAAATATTATCGTTATTTATCAAATTCTGACTTTTTAACTCAAAAATTAAATAAAAATAAGGATTTGTTATTCAAAAATTCTACGTGTGTTTATCTTGATTATGCAGAACATAATGCAGTTTCATTGTACGAACTTACTTATAATGGGGTTCAAACAGATGATTCAAGAAAAGATGTTGCAGCAGGAAATATTCGTTCTCTCTTAAAAATCTTAGATAGTTATAGAACTTGTAAACAGTCTTCTACCTACAAAGACGAGTTAAAACACATTTTAGATGATATTGAAAAGAGTGATTCTTTATATTCAAATACAGAGGAGCGAATGAATAATTTTATGAACGGTTACAATAATTCAATGCCTGTTCAATCTCAACAACTTCAAGAAAATGCTGCTATTGCGGGCGATTCGTACTCTTCAAACCAAACTGATACGCAAAATGTTTATACAACTCAACCAATACAATCTCAACAACGACCTGTTGTTCAATATGATCCAAACAATCCCCCACCTCAAATTAGACATTAAAAGTAGTAGTAATTATTGGGAATGTATTTGAATTGGTTCAAAAGGAACTTATGTCCGATTTCATAATCTTCTGAAGCTTTTTTCCCTGCTTCTCTTGCTTTTACTTCCAGTAAATTGTTCATGTATTCTTTATTTTTGGATAAGTCCTCAATATCATCAATTTTGGGATATTTAGCTTTTGCATCGGCATATTTTTCAGCCTCTTTTATTTTAGTTGTTGATGGAAGTTTTCCAAAAATTCTAAAACATCTTTTTTCGTATTCAGAATCCGCACCATATAATAATCTTCCGATTAAAGAGTACTGATATGCGTGTTCTGTTTCGTGTCCGGCAGATTTTGCCGGAGATACGAATTGAGGAATGTATTTAAAATAAATTGAACCATATCCGTGAGCAAATACCGCGGAGGCATTTTCCGGAACTAGTCCTTCCCCTGTTTCAACTTCTACATTGGCTCTTTCCAGTCCTTTTTGTTTTAAAAAGTATTTAGTCAAGGCTTCTTGCTTTTGTTCTTTTTCTAAAAATCTAAATGCTACAAAACTATCATCTACCGGAAATTTTACTGTTGGGGATTCAATAGTTCCTGATAGATAAGGAATTCCGTTTTTTATTTCAATATCTGCACCTAGAATTTTTAAATTTTTTTTAGGTTCAAATCCTAAGTTGAATGGATATTCAGTGAATACTGTTGTAAATTTTTTGCCCAAAGATGCCAAGTTATATTTTGTTCTTTTGATTGTAATTTTTTTTGCAAATGTATGTTTTTTTAATTTGTTTAAATCTGTGTGAATAAATTGTTCAACATCTGATGTGTCATGCCAATCAGGATACCCATCAATTGGCAAGTATTTTGCAGTACGAATTTTTTTGACATGAACTAGTTCTTCATCTTTTGTCAAATTATCAGAATATCTGTATTCTTTGCAGGTATGAGGAATTTCTGTACCAGATTGAAATTGTCTTATGATTTTATTTTCTTTATCATAAAAACTTATGATATTTCTTCGATATTCAGGGTCTTTAGTTTTTCCTATTTTTACTTGCTTAAATGTCACGGCATTTTGAGGTATAGCCCAAGAATCACGTGGAAATTTCTTAATCGGCATATTCTCAAGTTTTTCTATTAAATAATATTTTTTATTTTGAGGTAATACTGGTTTTGCTTTTCTTACCAGAGTGTGACTTATAAAAGATTTGATTTGATTGATTTTCAATTTTTCACCTACTTTAGTTATAAAACAAATAAAGATAAAAATTTGCGCAAGAATATTCTGAAAATATTAATATAAAGTTTATATAAAGACCAATAAAGCTATGGTATAATAGAATCATGAGTTATTAGCAGGTAGAAAGTAAAGGAGAGAAAAATGATTCCTATTTTTGATTCAAAACGACAATATGCTCAAATCGGCGAAGAAGCTGAAAAAGCAGTATGTGAAGTAATGAGATCTGGTTGCTATATTTTAGGACCAAACGTAAAAGCTTTAGAAAAAGAATTAGCATCATATATTGGTTGCAATTTTACAGTTGCATTGAACTCTGGTACAGATGCATTGCACATTGCTCTAAGAGCTTTAGATATTGGAGCAGGTGATGAAGTTATTACAACAGCATTTACATTTGTAGCTACAGCAGAAGCTATTGGTATGGTAGGTGCAAAACCTGTATTTGTTGATATTGATCCTGACACATTCAATATTGACCCTGAAAAAATTGAAGCTGCTATAACTCCAAAAACAAAAGCGATTATTCCGGTTCATTTATATGGTCAACCATGTGATATGGAATCAATTATGGCAATTGCTAAAAAACACAATTTAAGAGTTGTTGAAGATTGTTGCCAAGCTATAGGTTCATCTTTCAAAGGACAAAAAGTTGGTACTTTTGGTGACATTGGGTGTTATAGCTTCTACCCTACTAAAAATTTAGGAACAATGGGTGATGGCGGTTTATGTACTGTTAATGATGAAAAATTAAGAGACAGATTGATTGCTTTGAGAAACCACGGTTCAATGGTTCGTTACCACAATGATGAACTTGGTGTAAACAGCAGACTTGATGAAATTCAAGCCGCTATTTTGAGAGTGAAAGCTAACCACATTGATGAATGGAACACAAAAAGAAGAGAACATGCTGCATACTATAATAAGTTATTTGCAGATTGTGCTGATATCCAAACACCAAAAGAATTGGATAATACTTATTGTGTTTATCACCAATACACTGTTAAAATCCCTAACAGAGATGAAGTTCATAAGATGCTTCAAGAAAAAGGTATTGGTGCTATGTTATATTACCCAATTCCTCTTCACTTCCAAAAGGTTAATGCTTGGTTAGGAATGGGAGCCGGTTCTCTTCCTGTAACAGAAAAGAATACAGAAGTTGTTATTTCTCTTCCAATGTTCCCAGAATTAACTCGCGAAGAACAAGATACAGTAGCAAAAACATTGATTGAATGTATTGAAAAATCAAAATCAGTTGCAACTGTGTAGATTTTAAATAAATATAGAATCGGGCGGATTTGTATTCACAAATCCGCCCGACTTATTAATTGGTAAGATTACTCAATTTTATGAACAACTCTTTCACATTATTGTCTTCTTTATTCATACTAGCCTCAGAATATGCAATAAAATGATGAAATTTTAAATAAATTAAGCTTGGGTAAATAGTTTATGAGAACCTTTGTCCTGATTAGCTTTCAATCCGTTTGCGCCAATAACATCACATTTTGCAAGTTGTTCTGAAATATTGTTAGTTTGTGTGTTTTGAAACATTACTTGCAACAAATTATATAAAGGATTTGATTTTGCAAGAGTTGTGTTATTTGTCAAACCGGTATCAGGCACAGAATATTGGGTATTAAAATCTGTCCCAGGTTTTGAATTAAGTTGTATGCCTCCGATTTGTTGCATTTAAAATCTATCTCCTTTTAGTTTCTTTTTAAGCCATTGTGTGCATTGTAAAACAACCACCTGCAGGGTTTCCCATATCGTTATATGGGCGCAAATTTCCAACCCCTGGGTGTTGGTAGAATTTTTTACCTTGAATTTCCATACACATATTCGGGTCGGTCATTGTTTTTTCATAAGCATTATTAACATTTGGGTCTAACCCAACAGAGTTCCATAATGCATCTAAATTATGTTTAATCATTCCAAAAGTTGAACTAATGATGTTTCTGGTTTCTTCATTTGATGATTTAATTCCAAAATCAGAAGTTACATAGTTTCCTTCTTGGGCTGCTGCTGTTCGGTTGATTGCCATTATTTCTCTGTTGTCTGCCATGATAAAATCCTTATTATCTCTTCTCTTATATATATAAAAGATATAAATAATAAATAATTGCTTTTTAATGAAATTTATTCTTAACAAAACTTAAAATGTTTTCAATATAATGAAATTTTTGCAAGTTTTGTCAAAATTTATCTTCCCAAGGCAAATATTAAGTTTTGTAAAGTGTAAAATGTACACTATATCAAGGTTTCAAGAGATTAGAAAATTTTATTAAAACATCTTATTGACTTTAATTTTTTCTTATGGCATAATAATTACATAAGATTTAAGTGTAGTCGAAACACTAAATATAAATAGTTCATTAACCCCAAAAACATATAAACTCCTAAATAATAAACACTAAAAGAGACCATTAGGATGCAGAAAACGACCCACTCACTTGTTGAGTGGTTTTTTTTATGGCTAAAAATATTCTAAAAAAAATAACACTGAGGTTTAAAGTCAGTGCTATTTTTGAATGTTATACTAATGACAGTTTTTTATCTTTTACTTTTATATTTCTAAGTTTTTCAACTCTTCGCATTATCAGGTTTGCATTATCATCATTGGGTCTCGCTGCTAAGAATTTTCTATAATACCTTTTAGCATCTGTATGTTTTCCCAGTTTGTCTAAGCAAATTCCGATATTTGAGTATGCCTGTGCATAATTAGGGTTTATTTTTAAAATTTCATTGTACAGACCCAATGCTTGACGGTAAAGTTCCATTTTCATGAAAAGTGCAGATTTTCTGATGTATGCATTGATGTAATTAGGGCTGTTTTCAATTAATTTTTGATAAATCATAAGAGCCATATCAGGTTCTTCGCATTGTTCATGTGCAAGTCCTAAATTATAAATTGCTTCCGGATTATCTGGTTCAATTTGAATCGCATGAATAAAACATTTTATTGCGCAGCATGGAGTTTCATCTTTAAGATGACACAAACCTAGTTCAAAGAATGTTTCAAATCTGTTTGAGTCAAGTAATGCAGCTTTTTCTAATGATTGAATTGCTTTTTTGATTTTGCCGAGGTTTTTGTAACAAATTCCTAATCCTAAATAAGTATCAGGGTTGTTTCTATCCATTAAGACAGAATTCAAGTAAGCTGAAATCGCCTCCTTAAAAGATTTTTTAGTTCTTAGCAAATCGGCTTTGTTTTGAAATTCTTTTTGTTGTTTTCTCCTAATAATAGGGGCACTCATATATTGAGATTTGTTACTATCTGTACTCAACTCTTTCTTCCTCTTATACTCTTATATCTTAGATTTTTTTTTGAATTTGATGAACAATCATTAGATTTAAACATTAATCAATCATTGGATTTATAATTAATCTTGTGCTATAACTTTGTTATGAGAAAGCTTTTAATTTTTTTAGGGATAATGTCCGTAATTGCTACTCCTGTTGTGGCTTTTGAGGATAGTGGAGAAGTTCATTTGGAAGAGGTGCAGCAAGCAAAATATGAACTTCCTAAAGTTGAATATAAAGAAAAAGATTCTTTATTGATTAGTGATAAAGAAATTATGGATGAGATTGTCAAATTGCAAAGAGAAAAAGACTTGGAAGATATTGATAATCTTTGGAAAGGTACTGTAGAAAATAATCAAGTTATTGGCTTTGCGTTGAAAAAACTTGCGACCCCGGAAAGCCAAAGACGTATTCACTCCTCTTTGATGGCTAAAACTCTTTCTGCAATTGTGTCCGGGGCATCTTTAGCTCCTGCCTTGGTTGGAGCAGATTATATGGTTCAGTCCGGTTCTTATGCAGCAGGAAGAATTGCTCAAAATTTATTGAATAGAAAAAACGTTCCCCAAGAAATTCCTTTAACAGATACTGAATTGATTGAGTTAGCGGGACTTGTTGAAAATTTGCAGGATAAAATTATCAATGCTTATTATAATTATAAAGGAAGTTTATCTCAGTTGAAGGAAGTTCGTTCAAGAGAACTTTTGTATAGTAAAAATTACGCAAAAGCACTAGATGAGGAAGATTTTTTGGAAATTGCAATATCATCTTCTTTGTATGATGATATGCAAATCGAAGAGATGAAATATTTGCAGTCTGCTAAAAAATATCACTTGGAATTGCAGCGTCTAGCGGGGAAAAAAGTTGTTGACGGATTGAATTTGTATCAGTATGATTACAATTCTGCTTTGGTCGGAGGTAATAATGTTAAATAAACGAATTTTGTTATTGTCTTTTATTTTATGCTTGAGTGGAATTAGTGTGAATGCTGAAACTTTATCTGATGTTCAATATCCGAAAGCTCCGGCTTATCGTGTTGGAATCTCTTCAACTCCGGAAAATCAATACGTTCAGGCAAAACAAGTAAAACCGAAACTTGAAAAAACTTATGCAAAGATTGATGACTCAATTGATTCTGGTGTTGCAGATTTGACTTATGCTGATTTGAGCATAAAAAGATTGTCAAAAGAGGTTGCACAAGATTTAGAGATGGACGAACAAGATATGATTTCTGACCTATCTTTGTTGTGGCAAGGAGCGGCAATGCAAAGTGATACAATAAATTTTGCTTTATATAAACTTGCAAATCCTGATGCAGATAAACCTGATCCAAAATCAATTAAAAATGTTTTGAAAACTATTGCGAGTATGTCCACTTTAGTCGGGGCAAGTATGGGAAGTCCGATTTTTGCCGGTTCTTCTTTGATTGGTGGAAATATTCTCAGCATTATGTCGCAAGATACAAAGGCTCTTAATTATAAATATACAAAAGTTACTGATGCTGATATGATTATTCTTATTCGTAAAATTGAAGACTTACAACAAAATGCGGTTAATCTTTATTATGATTATATGAGTGCAAAAAAGCAATTAGAGATGACGACAAAACTTGTTGAGGATAGACAAAAGAAGTTTGAATTAGCTCAACAAAATAATGCACCAAGAGAACTTGTTGTTATAACAGATGCTTATTACAGAACCGCTATAGATAAACAACGTACTGCAAAATCAGAATTCTTTTCTAAACGTGCAGCTTTAGAACAATTTGTAGGAAATGAAACATTTGTTCAGTTTGAAAGTGATTTAGATGCAAGAGAACGAGGTGAAAAACCTGTTTCAAATGTAGATAATAATCCTCCATCTCCAAAAGAAGAGAATACTCCGACTTATGCAGATACAATTCAAAATGTAGAAAATTATACAAATAGTTTGAATTCAAATCCGTCAACATCAAAAGAGGAAACTACAAAACCTCAAACTATAACTTCCCCATCGGTTTATATAACAGATGATAATGATTCGAATTTGGATAAAGTTCCAGAGCTTAAACCGTTAGATATTGCGCCTGTTGTAGAAGAAAAACCTACAGCAGAGGAAATTTCTGAAACACTAAAAGAAAATAAGACTAAAAAAAACTCGTTAAAATCAAAATTTTCTAAAACAAAAGAAAAAAAAGAAGAAAAAAATATTTCTCCGGTTAAAGAGAAATCGAAAAAAAAATCTGCCAAAATTAAACCTGAAAATGAATTGGCACTTGAAGAAAAATCCGAATCAAAGCAGGTAAAACAAAAGCCGCCAAAGAAAGATAAATATTCAACAAAGGGTTTTATCTTTATACATAATAACCAAAAAACGACAAATACTACTCAACCATCTGGTAATGATGAAATAGAACCTGTTGTTCCGCAGCAAAATACTAAAAAAACTCAAACAGACTCTTCAATAAAAGAATTACCTCCTTTAGATGAAATTAAAGTTCCTGATTTGAGTGGTCACGGTTATTCAATTTATTCTGACGGAGATTACTAATTTTGAAGATGAAGTATATTAATTACCAAGTTTTGACAGGACAAGAAAATATGCGTATTGACAGTGATTTGCTTGATTCTGCAATAGAAAACAAATTGGATTACCCGATATTTAGATTATATGCTTGGAAACCTGCCTGTGTATCATTGGGGCGAAATCAGAAAGATGATTTTTTAGATAGAAGTTTTTTAAAAGAAAATAATATTGATGTTGTTCGTCGTTTGACTGGAGGACGAGCATTGTTGCACGCTGATGAAATTACGTATAGTTTTATTTGCCCGACATTATATTTGAAAAATGGGGAGCATGTAGTGTCTTCGTATAAAGAAATTTCTCGGATTTTGATTGGCAAATTCAAGACAATTGGAATTGATTTGGATTTTGGGTCGAATAAACCAATTAAAACAGGCTTTGACTATTGTATGCTGATATCTACCGGTGCTGATTTGTGTTATCACGGGAAAAAACTTATCGGTTCTGCTCAGTGTCGAAAACAAGGATATATTTTGCAGCACGGTTCAATTTTATATGATTACGATAAAGCTCTTCTTGAAAAAATCTTTAAAGAACCTGTTTCAACTGATGAAATTACTTCAATAAAAGAAATTAATCCGAAGTTGACAAAAGAAAAAATAATTGACATACTAAGTGTGTAAATTATGGGGTTTAATATGATGGAAAAGAAATTCGCATTTACTTTAGCTCAAAATTTATTAGTTATGGGAATTGTCTTTTTATTTTTGATTTTTGTTGTATTTATTCCTTTTTATAATAATTTTCAACTAAAAAAATCTGTTGTTACTTATAGAACAGTTTATTCAAAGTTATTAGAAGCTAACAGAATGTATGCAATTATTGATTCTCAGGAGCAAGATGTTTATGATACGAGTCTGCCAATAAATACCTTTGCGGAAACTTATTTTACTCCGTATTTGTCTATAGCAAATTATTGCAAAGGCGATCAGTCTGGTTGTTGGAATTTCCCGTTGTATAAAGATTTGAAAAACACAAAATATTTCAACAAATCGTTATATACAATTGTTCTTGATGATAATACTATTTTAGGCTTTCATAAAGAACCAAAGAAAAATTTAGTATCTGTGATTGTTGATACTAATGGGCTTGAAGGACGAAATACGTTAGGTCAAGATGTTTTTGTCTTTTCTTTTTATAATAATAAAATTCGACCCAAATTGTGTAAAGCTTCCGTTTACGGAAATGCGAAAATTAAAGACGGAATTCATTTTGGTGGCTATGATGATTGCGGAATTCCTTATGATACCTATGATTATAAGGATTTAATCCGTAAAGATATTCCAGATGGTTGTAGTAAGAAATCTGAAGAAAGTAAATATGGTTTTGGGGTTGGAGCTGCATGTGGAGCTTTGCTTTACAAAAATTTATGGGTGATAGACAATAATTACCCTTGGTAGTATAATCGTTTTAGCAGTAACAAAAAGGGATATAAATGACAAATTCAAATATTAAAGCGATGATTATGGCTGCAGGCATGGGTTCTCGATTAGAACCAATTACTTTGATTATGCCAAAGCCGTTAATTCCTGTTATGAATAGACCGTTGATGGATATTCTTTTAGGGCAGCTACATTCTATTGGAATTAAGGACGTTATTTCTAATACTTATTATCTTTCAAATCAAATTATTGATAGGTATAAGAAAAATAATTTAGGTATCAATTTTAATTATATCAAAGAAACTGAGCTTTCAGGTACTGCTGGTGGAATGAAGAAATGTCAATATTTCTTTGATGAGGGCGAAGATTTTGTTGTTATGTCTGGAGATGTTTTAACAAATGCAGATATAAAACAAGCAATTAAACATCATAAAGAATCAGGGGCAATCGCGACTATCGGTGTTAAACAAGTTCCGCATGAAAAAGTTTCACATTTCGGTGTTGTAGTAACTGATAAAGATGGTTATATTACAGAATTTCAAGAAAAACCATCAGTTGAAGAAGCTAAAAGCAACTTAATTAATACCGGAATTTATGTTTTTAACTACAGAATTTTTGATTATATTCCAGAAAATACATTCTATGATTTTGCGAAAAATGTATTTCCGAAATTGTTAGCAGAAAGACAAATTAATACTTTTGAAGTCAATGAATATTGGAATGATATTGGAACAATTGCACAGTATAAACAATCTATTCAAGATGTATTTAATGGTGTTTTCAAAATAGAACATTCAAAAATTTGTGATACAAATCTAGGTTCATATATTTGCGGTAATTCTAAAATCTCGCCAACAGTGAGATTTATGGGTAATTCCACTGTTGGAAATAATTGTAAAATCGGTGAATATGTGATGTTGAATAATTGCATTGTTCTTGACAATGCAGAAATCAAGACAGGTACAGAATTGTCAAATTGTATTGTTGTTCCGTCAACAAAAGAACTTCAAAACAGACGAATCAAATCAAATACAACAGAATTGATTACTGTATAGAGGACTTGATTTTTCTGAATTTTGATGATAAATTTATACAAGAAGTTTGTAAAAACTTCTGTAGATGGGACTATGGCGCAGCGGTAGCGCAGGGGACTCATAATCCCTTGGTCGTGGGTTCGAATCCCTCTGGTCCCAAATAAAAGAAGACATCTCTAAAGATGTCTTCTTTTATTGCTTTTTGTGTTTTATAAATTCAAATAATCTCAAAAATAATTGTAACTTTGTACCAGCAACAACAGAGGCTGAAAAAAGAGATTTGTGGAATAAATTTATGAATAAAAAGTAATTAATAGAGTTGCGCGCGGGGTCGTAAATACACCGCGCGCCTATTTTTATGTTTAAATATATATATTAGTAATGGAGAGGGTATTCTCAGGTGAAGTGTGATAATAACAAAATAGGAGGTATATTTTATTTTTTATTTTTTATTTTAATAATAGTAGGTGTTTCATTATTTATAAATGTTCATTATTTATCTAGTCTAAAGAAAATTCAGGTATAAACAAAATAGAAATCAATATTACCACGAAAGAAAATGCTGATAATGCCAAAATCTCTAAAATTATTAATAATTTTCTTCCAGAAAAATATTTTCAAAAATCTATTATTTTTAATAACTAAAACCCTTTTTATGGAGCAAAAATGAATTTTAATATTCGAAAAATGTTAGAAACTGATAGGATAGAAGTTCTTTCTATGATGAATGACTTCTATAATTCTCCTGCTGTTTCTACGAATGGTAGTTTAAGTATCTTTAACACGGATATTGATTGTAGTGTTGGTGATTCCCCGTTTTTAGAGGGGTATATTTTTGAAACTAACTCTATGGTGTTAGGTTATTCAATGATTGCCAAAAGTTTTTCAACTGAATTTGGAAAATCTTGTATTTGGTTAGAGGATTTATATTTGAAACCAGAATATAGAGGTCATGGTATAATTCCTAAATTTTTCTGTTATATTGAGGCACTTTATCCTAATTCAATTTTAAAATTAGAAGTTGAAAAAGAAAACAAACATGCTGTCCATGTTTACACAAAACATGGTTTTAAGACTTTAGAATATTATGAGATGAAAAAAGATATATAAAATATTTTATAAGATTTTTTACGAGCTGTGAACGTTAATTTATAATCCTTTTTACCAATTTAGTTTCTTTTGAAATCTTTTATAATGATTTTGAAAGAAAGGAGTTGTTATGAATAACGAAGATAAAGAAAATATGAAAGAAAAATTGCACGAAACAACAGACAAGGCAAAGGAAAAATTCCATGAAGTTAAAGAAGATATAAAAGAAAAGGCTCATGAGATTAAAGAAGATATGGACAATGCTTTAGAAAAAGCTAAAGATACGGCATTAGAACTTAAAAAAGATTTTAAGGATAAAATGCACCATACAAAGGAATGCATTTCAGAAGACAAAGACGAAAAAGAAGATGAATACAAAGATGAAGATGCATAATTAAAACGTAAAAAGGACAAGTTAGATATAACTTGTCCTTTAAAAATAATTAGTGTAAAAATCTTAAATAAAGGTAACCAGTACTTAGGATTAATGAAATTGCAACAACTGCAACACCATACTTCAAAAATCTCATAAATGAAATTGGGTGTCCAGATTTGGCTGCGTTTTCAGAAACAATGACATTTGCGGCTGCACCTATTATTGTCATGTTTCCTCCAAGACATGCCCCAAGAGATAATGCCCACCATAATGGGTATGTGTAATCTGTTCCCATTGCTTTTTCAATTTCGACAAGCATTGGAGCCATTGTTGCAGTATATGGAATGTTATCAATGATTCCGGATATAACACCCGATGCCCATAGTATAATCATTGATGTAGCAGCCTGAGAGCCTTGTGTTACTTTGAGAATCCATTCTGCCATTAATCTAATACCGCCAGAGGCTTCCAAACCTCCAATGATGATAAATAATCCGATAAAGAAGAAAATTGTATTCCACTCAACATCTTTTAAAATGTCATTTGGTTTTTCAAAAATCAATAAAAATGCTGCACCTAGCATTGCAACAACACAGGTTTCAATGTGAATAACATCATGTAACATAAAACCTAAAATTACCAGTGCAAGAACTATTGTAGAACGAAGCATTAAATTCTTGTTTGTAATTGTGTGTGTGTTATCAATTTCTGCAACTTCTTTCATTTTATCATCAGAGGCATGTAATTTTTTTCTAAAAATTAATGTTAAAACTCCAATTACTGCGCACATTATAATAATGATTATTGGAGTTAACTCTTTAACAAAGTCCATAAAAGTTAAACCTCCTGCGCTTCCAATAATAATATTTGGCGGGTCTCCGATTAAGGTTGCTGTACCTCCTATATTTGATGAAAAAATTTCTGTCAATAAGAATGGAATTGGGTCGATATTTAATTTTTTAGCAATGGCAAATGTTATTGGCATGATTAAAATAACGGTTGTAACGTTATCAAGGAAAGCACTTGTAATTGCGGTAAACAGACCTAAAGCACAAAGTACTTTTATCGGGTGTCCTTTGGTAAATTTCAATAACTCATTAGCAACCCAATTGAATATTCCACTTCTTGTCGTTATTGATACGATTATCATCATTGAAACAAGTAAGAATATTACATTAAAATCGATATAATTGATAAAATAATTTGGATTAATAATTCCATTGACTGCTTTTGTTTGGCTTACTAATCCTAAAACAATAGTCAAAGCTCCGCCAATTAGAGCAATTGTCATTTTAGGAATTTTTTCTAAAGCGATAAATATATAAGCAAGGATTAGCAAACTTGCCGATATAATTACACTGTGGCTTGATATAAAACTACTAAGCACCTTTACTCCTTTCTGCAACGGCACATGCTATAGCTAGTGCAATTGCTACATCATCTGATGTTGTTTTCTTTTTAGTTGTTGAAATGTTTTCTTCAATTTCTTCAGGAAAATATTTGTTGATAAATACCATGATTTTAGAAGATAATTGCATAAAACATATCATTACTGTAATAAATAAATATACAACTCCCATGCCAATAAGCATTATAAGAGCGCCTTCTTTAAGTAGTTCAAAACTCATAACAAATTCTCCTATTATTTTTTTGTTAAATATTTAGATAAAAATAGGGTTGTTATGGCGCTCTTGTGAGTATTTCATTTTTTAGGCATAGAGATATTTTTTTTGAAATTTGCCATTTTGTTTGGGCAAACTTCGTGACTAGAAAATATTGTAATAACTTATTCTGAACAGTTGATTTGAATGTTAAAAAATTATTATTTGTGTCTTTTTTTATAATTGAAAGTGATGAAATTTCATTCCTTTGAAAGTTTGTGGTTGCAATAGTTGTTTCGTGTTTGATGCTTGATAAATGGGGGGAGGTCGTTTTTTGCAAAACGGATTGAGTGGTTGATATTTTAGAGGCATGTTCTAAAATTTTGTCGGAATTAAATATCCCTAATGAAGCCACTAAACACAAAAATATAAGAAATATTTTAATAAATTTCTTCACGGAAATATTTTATCATAAGGATATTATTTTGTTCAAATATGTTTTTTATATTAAAATAATGTTGTGTTCTGAACTTGCGTTTAATGAGAACGAGAAAAGTTTAAAACGTAGAGCAGGCACAATGTCGAAGTGGCACTCTGCCGACGACGAGCTGACTAGATGTCAGGTCGGAGGAGAGGGTAAAAGCGCCAAGTGTTACGTTTGCCACTGAAGACTCAATGTCGAAGTGGCACTCTGCCGACGACGAGCTGACTAGATGTCAGGTTGGAGGAGAGGGTAAAAGCGTAAAGCGTTACGTCCGCCACTGAAGACTCAATGTCGAAGTGGCGGAATTGGTAGACGCGTACGATTCAGGTTCGTATGGTGGCAACACCTTGAGGGTTCAAGTCCCTTCTTCGATATTTTTTATATAGGATTTTTGTTATGGCAATTATTGATTTATTTAAAATAGTAGATTTAAAAGAAAAAATAAATGAAAGGTTTGGAATAAAAATGCATGTCCACGATGGTTGTATGATGCAATCATTTTCATTTGACGAAAAGGCAAGTGATGAGTTAGTTTCTTTTATCAACATGTATTTTGAAAATAGCAGATATAAAGTTATTTTTTCTTCTGATGGTTTATATTTTCATCTGGAAGATAAAAAATAGCAAAATTTGAACTTTTTCCTTTTATAATCGTTATAAACATGTGAAGTAAAAAAGGAGAAAAGTCATGAAAAAGGGTTTGTGGATTTTTGCATTGACTTTAGTATTTGCAGGTAGTACGTGTTTTGCAGCTCCACCACCTCCGGCTGGCGGAATGAGGGGAATACCTCCGATGCATGGCGGAGTACCGATGGGAAGACCACCAATGGGTCCTCCACATGGTGGCATGGGCCGTCCTCCGATGCACATGGCTGGTAGACCTTTACCTCCGCCACCTATGATTAGACCGTTGCCTATATATCGACCTTATTACACTTCTTTCTATCCGAGAGTTTATTACACATCATATTCTTATACTCCTTATGTATATGATAGTGTCGAACCTGTTTCAACTGTTGTTGTTCGTGATGACTATGCAGGTATAAATACGGCAGCTAATGTGATAAATACTGCGGCAAATGTTGCGGCAACGATTAGATATTTGACTTGGTAATTGTTATTATATTTATTAAAAAGTTTTAATCTCCTCCATTTGGGGGAGATTTTTGAGTCTTTACTAAAGAAATAAAAATGGTTACCGATACTAATAATATAGATATGGAAAACGAAAGTTTTTCATACCTCCTCCCCAAGTCTGGTAGCCGTTCTTTTTGAAACGGCTTTTTTTTGCGAAAAAAATCTAATTTTATATAAAGAAAAAGGCAAGAACAGTTAATTCTTGCCTAATATCTTTTTCATATTTCCTTTTTTAATTTGTTAAACTTGCATTTCTTTCTCAAAGCCAAATAAAGAACTGATTGATTCATCATCATGAATTCTTGAAATAGCTTGAGCAAGTAATGGTGCTACTGAGATTTGTTTGATGTTAGATGGCATTTTGCTCATATCAAGAGGAATTGTATTTGTTACGATACATTCTTTAATTGGAGCAGAAGCTAATCTCTCTACTGCAGGACCAGAAAATACAGGGTGTGTCGCACCAACATAAACATCTTTAGCACCTTTTGACTTTAAGAGTTTTGAAGCTTCGCAAATCGTACCTGCGGTATCAATAATATCATCAAACATTAAACATACCTTGTCTTTAACATCACCGATAACATTGGTTGCGATTGCTTCATTATGTTTATCACGTCTTTTGTCAATGATTGCGATAGGAATATCTAACTTTTTAGCAAAATGTCTGGTTCTGTTAGCTCCGCCCATGTCAGGTGAAACTGCAACCATATTTTCTGTAGGAATTCCTAAATCTTTAATGTATTTAACTAAAACATTTGTTGCAAAAATGTGGTCGACTAAGATATTGAAGAAACCTTGGATTTGACCTGTATGTAAATCCATTGCAAGAACTCTGTTTGCGCCGGCTGTTGTTAATAAGTCTGCAACTAACTTTGCCGTAATAGCTTCTCGTCCGGAAGTTTTTCTGTCTTGTCTTGCGTATCCGTAATATGGAATTACTGCTGTAATTGTTTTTGCACTAGCTCTTTTAAATGCATCAATAATGATTAATAATTCCATTAAGTTTTCATTTACAGGGTCGCAAACTGGTTGAATTATGAAAACATCATCTCCTCTAACACTTTCTTTAACTTGCACATAAATTTCTCCGTCAGAGAAATTTTTCACAACCATTGGTCCTACAGATGTTCCAAGTTGATCTGCAATTTCTTGTGCTAATTTGGGGTTAGATCTACCTGCAAATAACTTGATATCATGAGTTGGGTTAATAGCTTTTTCCAATTGAGGATAAGTTTTTTCTTCGATTGCAACCATTTTTTAATAAAATCCTTTCTTTGACCACCACGATAATTATTATAAAACCGTTGTAGTACTACGACAATATAATTTTAAGTTTTGTAATATATAAAATCTGTAAATTTAAAATTTGTTACTTATTTAATGAATATTTTACAAAGTCTTCAAAATCTTTTAAAAATTCTGCAGGTGTTTGATTAAAATTATTCGCAATTTTCTCTAGGATATTCAATTTAATACCTTGTTTTAAATTCTCTACTCTACAAAGTATTGCACAGTCGATATCAGAATCTTGTGCGAATTTATTTAAGGATACCCCAAGTTCTTCACGTCTAAATTTTATATATTTCCCGATTTCGTTGTATTGCATTTATTGAGATTATGCAATACAATAAAAATAATATCATTGAGATTTCTCAATAGATAAGGTAAGAATTTGTATGAAAGGTTTAAACATGCAAAAAAAATTATTAACTCAGAACAAACATCAATGTAAATTGAAAACAAGTTTATTATCTCCAACTAAAGTAAAATTTGGTTTTACTTTGGCGGAAGTATTAATAACCCTTGGAATTATTGGGGTTGTTGCAGCTATGACTATTCCAACACTAATTTCTAAAAATCAAAAACGAGTAATTGAAGCTAAGTTAAAAGAAGATTATTCTATAATTCAACAAGTTATTAAATCTAACGAGGGTAATGATGTTGATATGAGCATGCTACTTCAAGATGGCAATACTGATTCGCAAAAAGAATGGTTTGAAACATATTTTGCTCCTTATATGAAATATTCTCATGTTTGTTACGAAACAAAAGGCTGTTGGCAGAAGAATAAAACCAAGCTCCTAACGGGAGCAACAGTAGCAAATGACAGACCAGAATATGGAATTGGAGGCGGTATTGTATCTGTAACCCTAAACAATGGAACAAATATTACAATGGACGTTTGGTCTGGAACAAATCAAATGCGTGATTGGTTTGGGATAGATTATGCCCAAACAGGTATGTCAATATTTATTGATGCTAACGGGAATAGTGGTCCGAATGTTGTGGGCAAAGATGTTTACCTTTTAACCTACACTCCAGACTATGGAATACTTCCTGCAGGTTTTCATAAAACCAAAGAAGAAGTAAATAATAATTGTAGTAGAAATGACTCAAGTTCATTAGCAGGCTACTTTTGCTTATTAAGAGTAAAAAATAATGGTTGGTCAATACCAGATGATGTTTGGAACTTAAAAATATAATTATTTAAAGAAGCGGGTCGGAAGTTATTACTTCCGACCCGCTTCTTGTTTGAAATATTTTCGACTTATTTCTTGTTAGGAATTCTCATTCCGTAGAAAGATCTCCAAACGAAGAATAAAGCGATAATCAAGAATACAATACCTGCAATAGGTGCAACTTGTCTGAAAGCTTCACTGATTGCAATTTCCATTGCCAATAAACCAAACAATGTTGTGAATTTAATAATTGGGTTCATTGCAACAGAAGACGTATCTTTGAATGGGTCACCAACTGTATCACCAACAACAGTTGCATCGTGAAGAGGAGTTCCTTTTTCTTTTAGGTCAACTTCAACGATTTTCTTTGCGTTATCCCAACAACCGCCTGCATTCGCCATAAATACAGCTTGGAACAAACCAAATACTGCAATTGCGATTAAGTAACTTACAAAGAATGATACAGGTCTGTTTGCTAACAGCGGGTCTTTAGCAATTACTGGTGCTGACAAGCAAGCAAGAGCTAAAGCGAATGCAAACAATGAAATAAAGATATTAATCATACCTTTTTGTGCATATTGAGTACAAATCTTAACAACTTCTTTTGAATTTGAAAGATTTGCTGATTTAGATGACGCATCATCTAATTTGATATTGTCTTTGATGTATTCAGTAGCTCTGTAAGCTCCTGTTGTAACTGCTTGCATAGAAGCACCACTGAACCAGTAAATAACAGCACCACCGGCTAACAATCCTAACAATGTGTAAGGATTTAACAAGTTAAGAATATCTTCCGGTTTGATGCTCAAAGTATTTTGGATAACCAAAATCAATGAGAAAATCATTGTAGTAGCACCAACAACAGCTGTACCGATAAGAACCGGTTTAGAAGTTGCTTTGAATGTGTTACCTGCACCGTCATTTTCTTCTAAGTATTGTTTTGCATTTTCAAAATCTGCATCAAAACCATATTGGTTTTTGATATCCTCTTTTACGTTTGGAATATCTTCAATCAAAGATAATTCGTAAACAGATTGAGCATTATCTGTTACAGGACCGTAAGAGTCAACGGCAATTGTAACAGGACCCATTCCTAGGAATCCGAATGCAACCAAGCCAAATGCAAACACTGATGAATAAATCATCACATCGGCAGGAATGTGAATACTTGCAAAGTATGCAAGACCCATTAATAACACGATTACTGCGCCAATCCAGAAACCAGAGAAGTTACCGGAAACAATACCTGAAAGGATTGTTAAAGAAGCTCCGCCCTCACGAGAAGCTGTAACAACTTCTTCTGTGTGAAGTGCTTTTGGAGAAGTGAAGATTTTTGTAAATTCAGGAATCAATGCTGCACCTAAAGTACCGCAAGAAATGATTGCTGATAAGATTAACCATAAATTGCCGCCCATAGGAGCTAATAACCAGTGGCTTACACCAAAAGTCATAGCGATTGATAAAATTGAAGTTAACCAAACAAGATTTGTTAATGGTTTTTCAAAATCAAATTTAGCAGTTGCTTTTGCATAGAATTTATCAATTACATTGTTAATCCAGTAAGCAACAACCGAAGTCACAATCATTAAATATCTCATAACGAAAATCCAAGTTAATAATTGAACTTGATATTCAGGTTTTACACCTAACAAGATGAATGAAACAAGAGCAACACCAGTTACACCATAAGTTTCAAAACCATCAGCTGTAGGTCCGATAGAATCGCCTGCGTTATCACCTGTACAGTCAGCAATTACACCAGGGTTTCTAGGGTCGTCTTCTTTGATTCCGAATTGAATTTTCATCAAGTCAGAACCGATATCTGCGATTTTTGTGAAGATACCGCCAGCAACACGAAGAGCAGAAGCACCTAAAGATTCACCGATTGCAAAACCGATGAAGCAAGCACCTGCCAAATGTCCTGGAACGAATAATAAAATTGTTAACATCAAAATCAATTCAACAGATACAAGACAAACACCGATTGACATACCTGCTTTTAAAGGAATATTTAAAATATTTAAAGGATTTCCTTTTAATGATGCGAATGCAGTTCTAGCGTTAGCTAAAGTGTTCATTCTGATACCGAACCAAGCAACAGCATAAGAACCTAAAATACCGATAACTGACCAAGCTAAGATAATTGCAACGTCAGTGATTGGCATTTTTTGAAGATATCCGAAGTAAAATGCGATACATAAACCGATTAATACTTCTAAGCAGAATAAAAATTTACCTTGTTGAACAAGATAAGTTTTACAAGTTTCAAAAATAGTGTTTCCAACATCAGCCATAGCTGAGTGAACTTCTAGTTTTTTGACTCTCATAAATTCAATGAAACCGAAAATCAATCCAACAAAGGATACTGCCATACCAATTACTAACAAATTGAAGTAGAAAGGATTAGCAGCTTTGATACTCGGGACCACTAAATCAGCTTCACTTGCTAATGCAGGTGAAATCCCAAGGAGCATAACGACAAACAATGCCATTAATACCATTGGTGAAGTAAACTTTTTAATCATATTTCTCTCCTTTTTCCAAAGTTTGTTCACTTTCCTATTATATATGATAAATATAATTTTAACAATTTTTTTTACATTTTTTATTTACTTATTTTGTTCAATTTGATATCATAATTTTATGATGTCTTTTTTGAGGAAAATATGGGTTGTTTTATTTGCATTTATGATATTTGGAATGCTTACATGGGTTCCAGTAGATAAGTATCAAAAATCTTATATGAACAAATTGCATCAAGAAAAAGCAAAACCCCAAAAACGTGTTGATGATGCTTATAAATATGTTGAAAAAGTTGAAGAGGGTGCAATTGATACAGCTCCTCAAAAAACTGTTCGAGTTCGGCCTAAAAAACATATTAGACAGGGGAGAAAGCCTTTCTTTGTAAGAGATAGAAAAAATCCTAATATTTTATATCCATATAAAGATTAATAAATATATGCACTCTCATTTAGTCTGATTTCAAAGCTACTTCCTGTAGGAATGGATACGTTTCCGCCTTTTGCAAAAATACTTGTGATTGGGGAAATTGCTGTACTTACTGTATATCCTGCTACACCTACAATTGTTGGAATTGGCGAAATAATGATTCCTATTGGGTTATTGGCAAGTTTTGTGGAAGTTTTCCTCGCTCTTTGGTAGAAAGCTTCTCCTTTATCGACTTGTTTGCCTGCATTTGCCCAATATTGTCTTTGACCTTTTATATTATTTAGATAAATGTTTTTTGCATTTGCTTTTGTGATTTTTGCATTTACCGGATAAGTTTTTCCGTTAAATGTCATACTTGTAATTTTTATAACAACCAGTCCGCCATTCCCTGTTGCTTGAGGCTTATGAACGTCTGTTATTGTTCCTTTGAAAATTGTACCTGTTGGAATTGTAATATTTTTCTTATAAACCGGAGCTGTAGTTGTGAAAGAAACGGAAGAACCGACACTTAACCAGTTATTAATTTTTTGATTTGATTTTGTTTCAAAGGTTGTCCAGCGAAAAATTTTAATTGTACCTTTTTTATCGGCAGGTGTAATTTGAGGTCTTACTTCTGTAGTGTATGTTGGAGTTACCTTTGGAATTGAAGTTGTTTGTTGTGTTGTTGTAGTTGTATTATTTATTGGTGTTGTTTTGTTTTGTGAGTTGTCGATTTTTGGTAACGGTGGTAATACTGTATTTTCAAGTTTTGAGGAGTCATATTTTTTCCTGATTTCTTCATCTACGGACATATCAAGTTCTAGCGCTAAGGCAGTATTTACCACTAGTTGCATTGCTATAATTGATAATAAAATTTTAAAAAATGTCTTTTTCATATTATTTTGTACTATATTTTCCTGAAATAAAAATCATTCCGAGGTAAAAGATTATAATAGCAATTGGAAAGAAGAACAGGCAAATAAATGAAATTGCAAAAAGTACAATAGTAAGCCAAATTGCAAGGTTAAAGTTGCCTGCAATATCCCAAATTCTTTTGGCATAATTTATAAAATGTAAGTAAAGAATTGGAATTCCAAACACAATCGAAAATATTACGACAAGTGTTAGAAGTGCATTAGGACTTTTTAGTAAAAAGTAAAAAATATAGTATATAGCAATTGCAATAACTTGGAGTGCAAAAATGATGATTGAATTTGTGAAAAATTTAAGTCTTCCTATTGGCATATCAAGTTTTCTCATACTTGTGTTTTTATCATCAATACTAATATCTTCTTTCTCTTCGCCCATAAATACTCCTAATTTTGTAATTTGATTTTAGCATTATTTGAATTTTATCGCAAGTTTGTGGTTTTATTTCCTTCTTAAATTCTTCGATTAGTTTATTAATTATTTCTATTTGAGAAGATATTAGTGTTTAATTTCTGTAAAAAAGACTTCTCTTTTGAGAAGTCTTTTTATCGTTTAGTAATTTAATAAATTTATTAAACTTTAAGCATTTCGTTAATTGCCTTAGCAGCTTTTTTACCTGCACCCATTGCGTTGATTGCATTTGAAGCTCCAACCGGTGCAACGTCACCACCTGCAAATACACAAGGAATATTTGTTGAACGTTTTTCCGGGTCAACAGATATATAGCCTTTAGCATCTGTGATGATTTCCATTCCCTCAGCTTCTGCTGATTTTTGGATAATTGGGTTTGGACCAGTACCAAGTGCGACAATTACGGTATCAACATCTTCTGTTACAAATTTACCTGTTCCAACCGGTCTTCTTCTTCCGGATGCATCTGGTTCGCCAAGTTCCATAATTTCAAATTTCATTCCGTCTACATAACCGTCTTTATCAAAAATTTCAATCGGTGCATGTAAGAACTTGAATTGAACACCTTCTTCTTTTGCGTGTCTGATTTCTTCAAGTCTTGCAGGTAATTCTTTTTCTGTTCTTCTGTATAGAATTGAAACTTCTTCAAAACCTACACGAACGGCTGTTCTTGCTGCATCCATTGCAACGTTTCCGCCACCGATTACAGCAACTTTTTTACCAATTCTCAATGGAGTGATACTATTGGCATCTCTTCCTGCACCCATCAAGTTAACTCTTGTTAAGAATTCGTTTGCAGAGAATACACCGTTTAAGTTTTCTCCTTTGATGTGCATCATTTTTGGAAGACCTGCACCTGAACAAATAAATATTGCATCAAATCCATCATCTTTAAGTTGTTTTAATGTGATTGATTTTCCTACAACAACGTCAGTATGAAATTCTACTCCCATAGCTTTAAGGTTTGTAATTTCTCTATCCAAAATAGTACGTGGAAGTCTGAATGGAGGAATTCCGTAGCGAAGAACTCCACCCAATTTGTGAAGAGCTTCAAAAACAACAACTTCGTGACCTGCTTTTCTTAAATCAGCTGCTGCAGTAATTCCTGCACAACCAGAACCGACAATAGCAACTTTTTTACCTGTTGGTTTTATTTCCGTTTTTTCTGCTTGAGTATTATCTCCAACGTATCTTTCTAAAGCTCCTATAGCAACTGCTTGTCCTTTAATCCCTAAAATACAATTGCCCTCACATTGTCTTTCTTGAGGACAAACACGACCACAAACAGATGGTAACATACTTGTTTGACGGATTATGTTTCCTGCTTCTTCAAGGTTATCTTCTTTTAATGCTTTAATAAATTCCGGAATTTGAATATTTACCGGACAGCCTTGAACACATCTAGGATTTTTGCAGTGCAAACATCTTGAAGCTTCTAATTTCACTTGTTCCGGAGTTAAATTGCTTTCAACCGGATCAAAGTTTGAACGTCTTTGAATTTTATCTTGTTCTTTTACTCTTTGTCTTTCCACAACCATATTTTCTATCCCTTCTTCTAAAAATATTAAATAGATTAACAACATTCTAATTAAAAAATAGACTTAGTGCAAGTCTGTTAATATATCAATATTTTTTAATTCCTTATTTAAAATTTCGAATAAATGTGATAAAATTATGGAAAATTGAGTAGAGAGTTTTGAATATGGGTTTACAAATAATTATTTTAATTTTAAGCGTAATGGTTGCAGGATTAGTTTCTTGGTTAATTTGTTCAAAATTTTATCAAGACAAAATTGCAAAATTGAGTGTTGAAAATCTTGAATTAAAATCAAGGGTTGGTTTGAATGAAAATATTGTAAATCAAATAAGAATAGAATTTTCAAAAATTGCTCAAGAATCCTTAAAAACTCAACAAGAGGAGTTAATTTCTCAACATTCTAACGATTTGAAAACCAGAATTGAATTGTTTAAATCTGAAGAAATTAATCCTATTAATAAGCTATTAAAAGATTTTAAAGACAGTATTGATAATTATCAAAAAACTCATAATCTTGATACCTTAGAGATAAAAAATGCAATTAGTGTTGCTGAAAAATATGCAAAAGCTCTAACAACTAATCAAAATTCAAAGGGTGAATTTGGTGAAAATCAATTAGAACAAATTTTAAAATTTGCAAATCTGAAAGAGAATATTCACTATGTAAAACAGTATTCAGCAAACGGGGCTAAGCCTGATTTTGTTATAAAATTGCCGAATGATAAGCGTTTGGTTATTGATTCTAAAGCAATTTTAAAAAATTACATAGAATTTACACAAACTGAAAGTGATGTAATAAAAAAATCCTTTATAAAGGATTTAGAAAAATGTATTATTAATTTGGCAAAGAAAAATTATGAAGAGATAAGTCAAACTTCTCAACCGGGGTTTATATTAATGTATATTCCTATTGAAGCTTGTGTAAATTTAATTTATACAGATTTTGATTTTAAAAATATAATAGAATTAGCAAATTCAAAAAATATAATAATCATAGGAACAGCTTCACTACTTGTGACTTTGCGACTTGTGATTGATTTATGGGCAATAAAAGTTCGAAATGATAATATTGAAAATATAATTATTGCCGGAGAAAATTTATATAATAATATTTCAATTCATGCTCAAAATCTTTTAAATATTCAAAAAGCAATAAACGATGCTGCAAAATCTGTTCAAACAGAGATTAATCGTATTATGGCTCGTCATAATGGCAGTATTTTCAAAGAGGCTGAAAAACTAAGGGATTATGGCATAAATTCTAAAAACTCGAAAAATGGGAAAAAGTTAGTTGAATATACAATCCCTCATGAGTTTTTGGACGAAGAACAATCAGAAGAAATCTAGGAGTAAAAATGGACGAAAATTATTTTGTAGAAAATGATAAATTTTTAAGTATGAACGGAATTTTAGGCCGTAGAAATTTTGTTATAAATACTTTAATTATTGAAATAATTAAAACATTAATCGGTTCTACTCCTTTTGTATATTTTGTTCTTTTTAATCCAAAATATATTCCGGAATTAAGTGTAATTAATAATATTTCTAATTTGCCTGTCTGGGCTTTGATTTGGATTTGTGCAATGGGCTTGGTTTCTACGGCTTTGTATTTCCCAAGTATCGTAAGAAGAGTTCGTGATATTATAGGAGACATTGATGATAATAGAGTTTACCTTGTTTCATCTGTTCTATCTGTAATTATATTTGTTGCTTATACTCCCGTAGGTGCGAATTTTTGGGGTAAATGGTTTTCGTTTTTTGTAATTCTTGTCTTGATATTTCAAAAAGGTAAAATTTCCTCTCAAAGACCTATAAATACTCTTATCAAATTTAATTGGGGTGCATTTTTAGGAACTTGGATTTGGGGATTGTTCAATAAAGCTCCGATGACTGTTTTTATGTTGCCATTATGCTTAACTTTTGGTTGGTTTCCGTTTATGTTGATTTGCGGTTTGAAAGGGAATGAATGGGCTGCAAAATCAGAAGATATTGAAGATGAAACTGTTTTTCATAAAAATCAAGAAAAGCAATCTGTAATTTGGGCTGTTCTTACTCCGATAATAATTCTTTTAGGTAGCTTTGCAATGATAATAGGTTCCGGTGTTTTGGCTTATAATTATGGAAAGGCTCACCCAGAATTTAAAACTCAATTGGTAAAAATTTCTGATTCATATCAAGATGCTGCAATAAAATCAAATTTTACAAAAATTGATTTAAAAAAGGATTCGTATAGTTTTTATATAGAACCGGAAATCTGGAATAAATTGTCGCAAAGTTACAAAATTAAAATGTTTGATATGGCAGCAAATTATGCGGCTTCTCAATATAAAAAGCCGGAAACCAGATTGAAAGAAATGGAAAAATATCCATTTGATGTCGTTTCAATGAACAAAACAAAAATTTATAGTTCATTTAATAATGAAGTCTTGGCAAGTTTTGATTTGGATTTACAAGAATATTCTAAGAATTTGAAATCTGCAAAAAGTCTATCAGATATTATGTTTTTAACAAATTCCGGTTATAAAATAAATTCAAATCCGACTTTGCCATAAAGTAGGAATATTTATTTAGCGATTTTTGTTGCTTCTAAATATTTATCTAAAATCTTGCAAGCATCTCCAACAAGTTCTTTGCATGGTCTTTTTTTATAATATTCAGTCGTTCTATCTGATGGAGTTGGAGAATCTTTTTTGTGGTCAAGTCCTAATAATTCTCTGCAAATAATAGAACCATTCATTTTTTCAAATTCTGCCGCTAAGTATTGAATTCTTTTGTAATGTTCTGTTTTTTCATCTTTGTTTGCATTTGTGGAATAGCCGAGTGCAAGCCCTACAACCATAAACATTCCGCTTACTGTTCCGCAAACTTCTCTCAATCTTCCCATACCCGCACCAAAGGAAGATGAAACTTTTAATGCTGTTTCAAAATCCATTCCCAATTCTTCGGCATAAGCTGCAAATACGGATTGTGCGCAATTATATCCGTTTTGGAATAAATCTTTTGCTTTTTCTTCGTGATTCATAAAACTCCTTATACAAATAATTCATACAAAATTACAGAAACAGAAGTTGCGAGATTCAATGATTCTACTGTTTTTGCCATTTCAATTTTTAGAGAATTTGTTGAAAAATTTATTAACTTTTCTGTGAGCCCGCTTGCTTCACTTCCAAATAGTACAAGTGTTTGGGCTTTTTTTATTTTATATTCTTTTAATAAATTTTTTGAACGAGGAAGAGTTGCTATTCTTTCGTAATTTCCAAAAAGTTCTTCCAATTCTTTAAAATCTGAAAGGTAAAAAATCGGAATTTTCCACAAATTTCCAACGGTTGAACGTACGCATTTGGGATTATAGATATCAACACTTTCGCCATATAAAACTATTGCATCTGCTCCGAAAGCTACGGCTGAACGGACAATTGTTCCTAAATTCCCAGAATCTTTAATGTTTTCTAGAAGTAAAACTTTTTTTGTATTCTTTAAAATATTTTTGTTATATTCTTTTTGAAATCCAATAGCAATTGCAGTTGGTGCAGATTCAGTTGTTGAAAGCTTTTTCAAGACGGGTTCTGTTGTTTCTATGACCAAATCTTTTGCAAATTCATAGTCTTTAATTTTGTTTTTATCAACAAAAATATGTTCTAATTTAATTCCAAAATCGAATGCTTCTTTAATTGCTTTAAACCCCTCAAGTAAGAATTTACCACTTTGAGTTCGATATTTTTTTTGTTGTAATTTTACGGTTTCTTTGACCAAATCATTATTTACACTTGTGATTTCCATTATATAACCTCAAAATTCGCTAATTCTTCCAATTCTTCGTCTGTTAACATTTCAAAATTGATAAGTTTGCGTTCATAATTCATGTTAACAAAAGAATGAATGTCATTGTCTTTAAAGTAGCATGAGTTTTCTAATCGAACACCGAAAAAGCCATTTTTGTATAACCCCGGTTCAATTGAAAATACCATTCCATCAAGTATTGGAGTTTTTGCAATTTCATTTGTGCTTAAATTTGGCGGATATTCGTGAACGTTTATTCCTATACCGTGCCCCAAGCCGTGATTGAAAACAAATCCGTCTAAATCTTGTGAATTAAAAAATTTGTGAACTTCTTTATCAATTTCAAAACCTATTAGCGGTCTTTGAATATGTTTTTTTGCATAATTAAAACCTAATAAAAATGCTTTTAGAACCGTTGTATAAATCTTTTTTTGTAATTCAGTCGGTGTTCCTTTGACAAAAACTCTTGTGATGTCTGTTGCGAGTCCACCCTCAAAATAAGCACCACAATCAATCAAAACAAGGCTTCCGTCTTTGATAATTTCATCTTTTGAAGATTTTGAATAATGAGCAAGAGCAGAATTTTTATCTTTTGCAACAATAGATTTGAAACTCAAACCTAAAGCCCCTTGTTTTTTGAATTCTTGTTCAAGTTGGTTTGCAATGTCAAATTCTGAAATATTTTCATTATTATAAATATATTCCCGTATTGCTTTAACAGCTTTATCTGTTCTTTCAAAAGCAGATTTCAAATGGTTGATTTCTACGTCATTTTTTTGTGATTTCATTGTTTTTACGGGGTTTGTTTCAATTGAAATCGCATTTTCCCCTAATAAATTATAGTCAAATCCATTGATTGTATTTTCGTCAACATAAACTTTTTTGTTAATATTTACTAAAAATTCTTCCAATTCTCCGAGTTTATCTTCTGTAAAAAGAATGGAATTATCTTTAAAAATAATCGCCTTTGCTTTGATTTTTGAAGAATAATTTTGAGAAAAATTTCGCATATTAAACAGGTATGAAACTTCATCTGGATCAGTGATATACAGTGCTTCATCGTCTGCTAAGTTTTGTGCAATTTTTGCGATTTTTTCCTCTGCTGTTACCCCTGTATATTTTTTGTCTAATTCAATGTTTTGAGAGATATCAATGTTTATTTTTGTATCTAATGGGTCAACGTTTAGTAATTTTATACTTCTATTTTCCTTTAAAAATTTAATTTTGTTTTGCGAATTCTTTTTTGCAAATAAGCCCAATGTTTTATTTGTTGGAATTTTTTTTAATAATTCGTCAAGATATTTTTGTCCTGTTTGAAGTTTAACTACAGTAACTTTTTCATGGCAGACTTCTTGATCTGCTTGGATATGATATCTCCCGTCAACAAAAAGAAAAATTGTGTCAGGGGTGATAAGAGCTTCTCCGGTAGAGCCGGAAAAATTTGTCAATTTATATCTTGAATTTTCTCCAAGAGTATTATATTCAACCAAAAATTCGTTAGTTGAATTTACGAGTAAATATTCAAGGCTATTTTCCGCCATGAAATTTTTAATTACTGTAATGTTATCCATTATTTTTTGTCTGTAACCTCAATTAAATGCCAACCAAATTGTGTTTGAACAGGTTGAGATAATTCTCCAACTTCAAGAGAAAAAGCCGCATCTTCAAAAGGTTTAACCATCATACCTTTTCCGAAAAAACCTAAATCTCCACCGTTTTGACCTGATGGGCATAATGATTTTTCTTCTGCAATTTTAGCAAAAGAAGCACCATTTTTAATTTCATCGTATAATTTTTTAGCTTCTTCTTCTGTTTTTACAAGAATATGACTTGCTTTTACTTCTGTTACCATAATAAATTACTCCTATTTAAATTTTTACAGGAGGATTATAAAATAAAAAGGTTTGTCTTGCAAGACAAACCGGAAGTTATAAACATGAAAAATTTTTGAGTTAAGCGTAGATTCAAATTGTTTTAAACCAAACCGCAAAAAGAAAAAATCTTGTCGCAACCCCGAAAAAGTGCTTGGACTTTTTGAATCTACATATATATGATAAACGGTCATGCAACTATTTTGCACCATTCTAAAGAATAAATTCAACTAATACTTTTAGAGTAATTTTTTATACTACTAAAGGATTAGATACTTTTTAAATATTAAATCTTGATTTTCAAAAATGTTTATAGTATTATTCCTTTGTAACAATTAAATATCTTTGCGGAAGTAGCTCAGTTGGTAGAGCGTCTGCCTTCCAAGCAGGCTGTCGCGAGTTCGAGTCTCGTCTTCCGCTAATTAAAAAAGAGTCGCATTAACGACTCTTTTTAATTGGTTTCTTTTAATTTGTTATTATAATATACCTTGCATCATATCATTTAGTGCTAATTTTGCAGTACGAATAGGAGTAGCAAAAGATGTTCCATAAATGTGGATTTTTTCGGGAAAGATACGGTGTGCTATACTATCCATTGATTCTCCATTAAATCCTAATTTTTGCATATACTTCCATAATTCAGGCTTTTCATCACATTTTTTTAGGATATCTCCTAATTTCATTCCAATAAAAGGATTTTTTTCACTAAAAACTATATCTGTGCCCGGTTGACCGGTAATATTGATACCATTACTTTTTTGAGTAATTAAAAATTCTCCCTGTTCATAATGTTGACAAAACTTTGAATTTCTAGAAGAAGAGAAGTTAGAAATCCGTCCTTGTCTATTAAGAGAGCCAACTCCTTCTGCAGTGTTTGAATTAATAAGGTGCCTATTAGTAGTTTTACGATGAAATGCTCCTCCATCGCTATTCCCACTTGCAAAAAACACTCGACTTCCTCGTGTTGAATGCAATTTATCAATTTCTTCACCTATTTTTTTGAATATAGGTTTACTTGCTTCTGTTATATCATCAATCTCTGAACCTAGAGAACAATTAACATAATCATATTTCTTTCCTTGTTGTAAATTTTTTATATGATTGATAAGTTTGTTGTCATCTATATCTGGAGAACCTTTTTGAACCCCTGTTTCAAATATTGTATATTTAGCAAAAGGGTTGTTTCTTTTTGCAAATATTTCAACGGCTTTAGCATGTGATAATTCATTTAATTCCTTTGGCATATTTATTTCATCAAGATAATATGGGAGTTCAAAGGCACTTCCATAGCTATTATCAATAATGGCTATTTCTTTTGGTTTTATTGTTGCTTCTTTTAAAAATTTACCCTCTTCATCAAGAATTCGAATAAGAACATTCCCATCTTCAGTAGTTCCTTGTTTTAATAAGTTATAAACTTTATTATCTTTTGGATTAGTCCATTGAACTCTAGAGTAGCTATCTTCAATTGTTTCTGAGGTTAAACGTTTTAAATCTTCTGCACTTGCTTTCGAGTATGATTTTTGAGCTGATGTTTTTATTTGATTTGTGGCGATTTTGTTCATCTTACGAGCTTGGTTCATTTCTTCTGAACAAAATCTAGGTAATGCAAATGTTTTTCCGCTAGGAGGATAAGTTAATCTCGGGTTTATTCCATGAAAAATTGATGGTTGTTTGTATAATAAAGACTTTCCATTACCAGCATTTAAAAATCCTATCATTTTTTTTGCTACTTTTATGCCTAAATCAACTTTTGACATGTAAATCTCCTTAATTCCCCTGTATTTATATAAAGTATTTTTCTTTACAAAAATTGCATGATTGTTACAAAACTTATACCCCCTCACCCGACCCCTCTCCCACAAGGGGCGAGGGTAAATACTCAACTCAATGTTAAAAATAATCAAATCAGTTGTTTTTTATCGCTAAGTTTAATATTTGTATATCAAAACGGGCTGGATTTGTGAATATAAATCCAACCATATTTGAAACTTTTATAAATCTTATTTAGTAAATTTAGAAATGAAATTTTCTAACCAAGAATTTTTCAATTCCATTGCTTCTTCATAACTCTTTTTAGGAAGTTTAGATGACATTTCAAAAGAATCAACGGCTTTTTCATCATCAAACAAACTTTTACGTTCTTGTTGATTTTTCTTCTTTTCTCTTGTCATGTAACCTAAGTTACCACCGCTTCCGCCGTCGTTGTTCATATTGGCTGCCGCTTTGATAACCGGTTGTGTTCTTCCAATATTTACATCGAAACTCATTGTCTTAGTCCTTATCTTTTTTCCCTTACCTATATAAAGTATAAAAATGTAACTTTTTTGTTACATAAAGGATAAAAAATTTACAAAAGTTAATAATCTAATTTATCTAAAACCCCCTGATTACGTGTATTTTAGACAATATTACTTTTTGTTACAAATATCGTAGATTGTTAAATTTTAAAATCATTTTAGCCGATAAATATTATGGATAAGTTTATAAATTTGAGGTCATGCATGTCACTTGCTATTAGTTCTACATTAGAATATTTGCAAATGCGACTTGGAATTTCTGAAGCCAAGATGCAGATTTATGCTGATAAATCTCTTGAACAAATTTTGGACGCAGAGGCTGCACAAGGTAACCAAGCTGCAATTCAGATGGCTGCTGATATGTTTTCTGACCCTAATCAGTTGGTTGAATTGTTTCAACTTGCAGATCCTGAAAATAAACTTGTTATTATGCAATCAATGACTTCTGCGCAGTTAGAAAAACTTGTTCCTATGTTAGAAACAGATGATTTGGTTGAGGGTTTGCAATTTTTCACCCAAGACAGTTTGATGGATTTATTGAAAGAAATTCCAAAAGAAGAACTTGTGAAAACGGTTTTTCAAATGTTTTCTGAACAACAAATTATTGAAAATATGCCGGATAAACAATTAGATAAATTATTAACAAGTACTGATATGGATAAAGAAATGCTTTTGCAAAATCTTAAATCTATACCGGAGATGTACTTGCAACAAATTTTAGAAAGTGTTACCGGAGAAGAGTCAAAAGAATCTAATGCAAACGATTTGGTTAATCAAATCGGACAACTTGGAGATATGCAATATAAACACGCAATTATGAATCTTCAACCAACTCAAAAACAAGAATTGACTTTGTCTTTGACCAGTCGAGAACCAAAATTGTATGAAAAATTTGATACAGATGCTTATACTCACATAATTGCCAGAGAACGAGAAAAAGACGAAATAGTTAAATCTTTTGGTGTTATAAAACCTGAGTATTTACAAAAAATGATTGATAAGTTACCACAAGATATTTTGGCGGTTGTCACAACTCAAATTGATACAGATAAATTTGCCGATTCATTAATAAATAAATTTCCGGAAGTATTGGCAAAATTCATCGCAGGTTAAATCCTATCTCTTGTTAAAATATCAAGGGCAAGTTTTAGTGCTTGGTTGGCAAATTGTTCTTTCATTTCAATTCGAGGAAGAGTTGGAGATAATTTCACTTCTTTTACTGTTACAATTCCTTTGTACCTCATTGAAATATAAACAAGCCCAACCGGTTTTTCTTTTGTTCCGCCTGTTGGTCCGGCAATTCCTGTTGTGCAAAGTGCAATATCGCAATCTGTTGCTTCGTAAAGTCCGTTTGCCATTGCTTCTGCACATTCTTCACTTACTGCACCAAAATTGTTCAAAATATCCCAACTTACACCCAAAATCTTGTGTTTAGCTTCGTTTGCGTAAGTTACAAAGTTTAATTTTACATATTCTGAACTGCCGGAAACATCTGTTAGTTTTGAACTCAAAAGTCCTCCGGTGCAAGATTCTGCTGTTGCGATGGTTAATTTGTTTTCTATTAAATATTTGCCTAATTCTTCTTCTAAAGTCATTGTTTAAGCTTCTCCTTTTTATTTATTATGGAGTAATGCAAGCGGTAATTGCATCTATAAGACGTTTAACGGGAACTGTTTTAATTTTTTCGTGAGTTGTGTTTCTGTTAGCATAAGGAATTATTGCTTTTTTAAATCCAGATGCAGCAGCTTCATTTAGTCTTTTTTCAAGATTGCTTACCGGGTGAATTTCTCCAGATAACCCGATTTCTCCTATAATTACCGTTTGTGGGTCAACAACAACATCTCTTGCACAAGTTGCAATTGCAAGTGCTATGCCTAAATCTGCGCTTGGTTCATCAACATCAATTCCACCCATAACGTTTATATATACGTCTTGTTTTGATAAATTAAGTCCTACTCTTTTTTCTAAAACGGCAAGAATTTGTAAAACACGGCTAGAATCAACACCATTTGTAACTCTTCTTGGTGTTGGGTATGGTGTTGTTCCGACAAGTGCTTGAATTTCTACCAAAAGTGGTCTTGTACCCTCGTTTGTTACGATGATTGCACTTCCCGGAATTGCTTCTTGCGAACGTTCGTTTAAAAATAATTCATTAGGATTTTTGACTTCGACAAGTCCTTGTGATTGCATTTCAAAAATCCCGACTTCTGAAGTATTTCCGAAACGGTTTTTCATAGAGCGAAGCATTCTGTAAGACTTGTATTTGTCTCCCTCAAAGTAAATAACGGTATCAACCATGTGCTCTAGTATTTTAGGGCCTGCAATATTTCCGTCTTTTGTCACGTGTCCAATAATTATTATTGTGATATTTTGAGTTTTGGCAATTTGCATCAAAATGTTGCAGCACTCTCTGATTTGTGAAACACTACCGGCAGAACTAGTTATACTTTGTGAATAAATCGCCTGAATACTATCAATAACAATTGTGTCCGGTTTAATTTCTTCAATTTGTTGCCTTATTGATTCAAGGTTTGTTTGTGGATAAACGTACAAATTGTCGGATTGAATGTTCAATCTGTTTGCACGAAGTTTCAATTGACTTGCAGATTCTTCTGCTGAAACGTAGAGAATTTTTTGTCCGTTTTTTGCAAGTTGACCACTTGTTTGGAGTAATATAGTTGACTTTCCAATTCCGGGGTCTCCTGCTATAAGAACCAAAGAACCTTGAACAAGTCCTCCACCTAAAATTCTGTCAAATTCAGATATGTTTGTACTAACACGCACTTCTTCACCAATATGAATATCACTAATAAGTGATGGTTTTGTATCGTTCGCAATTCCTTGTGGTGAAATATTTTGAGGTTTTAAGTTCGTTTGAATTTCTTCTGTAAAACTACCCCAAGAACCGCATTCCGGACACTTTCCTAAATATCCTGCTGATTCATAACCACAATTTTGACATATCCATTTTGATTTAACTTTAGCCATATAGGAATTATATTCCCTTTAACGTTAGCGGTCAAGGAAATGTTTTTTGAGTGATAAAAAATAATGTTGGAGCAAAAGCTCCAACATTAACTAATCTTTTAAAGTTAACTTTTCAAAACCATTTGTGACTGCATGCTGAATAGCAATACATATATCACTAAACGAATTACTTTCTGGAATAATAAAACCTTGAGCAATGCCATTTTTATCCACAGAAGATGTTTTTATAAAAGCTCCTCTTGGCTCAAAACTATCTAAAGAATTTAATGGTTCAACAGTTTTAATCAAGTCAGTATTAATAACAAGATCTTTACATTCTAAATTTAATTTTCTTCCAAGACTGCCGTTAACTAGATATTTACTTTTATGCTTAAAATTTGAAAAATGAATAAAACCATTAAAATTTGGTGAAATTGGTGCATTTGTTCTATTTACTTGCATATATAATTATTTCTCCTTTTTTTTACTTACTGTTTTGTTAAGTGTTTGAACATCATTTACTTTCATTGCGTAGTACGGTGTCTTTTGTCCTTTTTCTGTCAAGAATAAAACAAAATTGTCCATAAAGTAGAAGTGACGTCCAAAATCTTCCGGAGTTAAAGATGTCATTCTAACCATCATTGCCGCTTCACTTTTTAATTTCACACCTTCGTTGTTCATTTTAAAATCAACAGTTTCAATTGTTTTGTCTATTACAAAATTAGTTCTTTTAATTTCTTTATTTTCAAGTTCAGGGAAGCTTGTTTCTTGATATAAGTTAATTTCAGGAACAATTAGTTCATCTTTTTTTGCAAATTTTTTGCTTCCTTTGTATTGTGCTGTTTTTGTTGTGATGTCTGCATAGTATTGATTGAATGTTACATCATCATTAGTTCTGTATAAGATAACTTCGTCTTTGTCTTTAGTTGCAAGTTTTACGGCGAAGTCCTCGCTATTGTTATAAAATAAAACTTTTACATTTTTATATAATTTTTTGTTGCTTCCGTCATTTATTCCAAAATAGTTAACAAGATCGGTATTATTACCGAATGGTGCTTGTGATAATTTGTCAAAAGCTTGCAAGAATTGGAAATCTTTTTTCAACATTGCATAGATGAATAATTTACCTTTTTGTTTTGAAAAGTCAAATGAATCTAAGATGTCACTAGTTTCATTAAATTTCTCTTTAATTGCTTTTTCAATTTCTTTTTTTAGAGCCGGAGAAACTTCACCATATTTTGTATAGTAAGATTTTTCGCTCAAATTAGATTTTTTGAAAGCTTGTTTATTTAATTCTTTTGCCATTTTAGGGGTTTCGTCCATGAATCTTACAGGTCCATAAACGATATTGTCCATCAATTCATTCCATACAAGTTGAAATGTTCCAACCCAAATTCTGTTTGGAGCTTTGCTTTTTTGATTCATTGTTGCAAGAATTTCAATCTCGGGAATATTTGCAGTTGCTTCTTCAACTACAGGAGTTGTTGCTGCTTTTTTCTCATGAGCAATCACATTTGGTGCAATTGTAGTTAATGCTGCAAATAAAATTGCAAGTGTAATGTAGAGTTTTTTCATTATTTATTTTCTCCTTTTCAATCCTATATTCAATGTTTTCCAAAAACTTTTGAAAAATCCTTGGGGAGTATTCTTATGCAATATCGGTGCTGAATCATAATATTTTTTGTAATTTGCAATGATATTTTCCGGTAAGTTTTCTCCACGCTCTAAAATATACGACAAAAATTCTATATAGTCATCTTGTTCTTCTTTATAGAGTCTATCTCTGTTGCGCAAATCTTCATCTGCTTCATAGTGAATAAGTGCATGATATGCAGCAATCAGGCTTTCATCGTCCGTATCTTTGGGGTATAAGAGCAATGCATCTCGAACACAAAGCTCTCCAATTCTTACTCTTCTTAATAATTTGGATACAGCAATTCTATCGTTAATATTTTCTGTCATGGTTTTACTTTACAAGCATTTCAACCATTTCACGTTCTACAAAATGCATCATTTCTGCATAGTTGCCATCAAAGAAGTTATCAGTAAATTCTTTTAGCATATCTAATGCCATTTCTCTTTTATCCATTGTAGCTTTGTAGAAAAATTTCTTTCCAACTTTATATCTAACTAAAATACTTTTGGAAACCAAGCGGTCCATTACTGTTTTGATTGTAGTGTATGCTCTTTCTATTCCGTTTTTAGACAATTCATCTACTATATCTTGAATAGAAATATCCATATCTTCATTGATTGAAGTTAAATTCCAGAATGTGTTCAAAATTTCAATTTCTAAAGATCCGCAAACCATGTTTTCCTCCTGTATGACTATGTTTTACTATAATTGTAATATAAAACAAATTATTTACAAGTATTTAATTAAAATATTTACAAAAATTATATAAAAATACTTAGAAATTCATATCCATAAAGTCTTCTTCTTTTTTGAAGTTCTTTTTGGTTGTTCTTAATTTTTCGTTTTTCTTTTTTACTTTTTCCGGCATTGTACGATATGCATTATCTAACGAAATTTTAGTAATGACTTCATTTGTTTTTCGGTCATAAAAAGTTAACCAGAATTTTCTGTTAATGTTATCAACAGCGAAGGATACATTCGCAATCAATTTATCTCCAGGTTTAATTTGTCTGAACATCAATTTTGTGTCGCCAAAAATTGATGGACTGAATTTCGCATTGTAATCATTAACTAGTGCCATATCAAAACCGGAAAGAGTTTTGTCTGACATATTAGAAATAAGTACGGTTAACGTGATTGTGTTTGCTTCTCCAAACGGATCTTTTTCATGTTTAATTTCGTTTATGTTTATTGTTAGACCGTCGTATAAAACTTCTTCTTGTTTTAAGGCTTCTTCCTTATAAACAGGTAAATCAACTTTCGTATTTATTTTAACTTTAATTTCATCTCCAGGGGCGATTAGAACATGATTTCCTTTTCTGATTAATGCCATGCCAAGTCCTGCAACTCCTCCAATTGCTGCTCCCCCTGCAAGAGTATAACCTTGAGATGCAATAGCTGCTTCCAGTCCGAGCCAATTTAATGCTGCAAGTCCTCCAACCGCACCACCGACTACAGTATAACCCAAATCTTGAGCTGCAATTTTTGCTCCTGCTGCAATTGGATGTAATTTCGTTGTCATTTTACCCTCAATTGGGATTTCTCTCCCATCTGGAGTTACAAGGTAGTCAAAAGATAAAGTCAGAGACGCTTCTTTTCCTAGTCTTTTGGGTTCTGTTGTGCTATCGAGTCTCCCGTGGGCAACAGTTCCTTTAGGAATAATTACCCCTTTATCTCCGTAAACATCAGATGTTACCTCTGCAAAAAATTCATCACCTTCTACAGAAATAGATGAATCTAAAACCTGCGATACTGTCATATTAATAATATCTTTTCGTTCTAGTGATTCAATTTTCCCAGTAAATAAATCATCTTCTTTTTTTTGATAATTATCATTTTCTGTGACAGAACCTTTTAGAGGTTCTTCTGCATAGGCTAAAATATTTGAGCCAAGCATCATTATTATTAATATAAAGCTCAGTATCTTTTTCATAACTTTATTATACTCATTTATTCAAGTTTATACAAATAAAAACTAATTTTTTTGTTCGTCAACTTCTTGGGCCATTTCTTCAATAAAGTTATTTACTTTTGCAGGCTCAAAACAAGAACAAGAATTCCAAATCAATGTTGGACGAGGTTCACTAAGTCGCGGGCTTGGATAATCATTGTGGCATCTCCCTTTTAGCATATTAGTCGAACCGTCAACACTAGATGTAAACATTGCACAACAACTACATATCTTTAAAATAAGTCCGTAATCTTCCATCTTTGATTTTAATTGTTGAAGAGCATCAATCATTCTAAGGTGAGATGCTGTTGTATATTTTTTGTTTTTGTAAATAAATCTGATTTTTGATAGTCCGTTTTCTGTTGAAATAAATTCCAGTTTACAATTTCTATCACCATGTTTTGTTTGAACTTGAACATCAATAGATAATTTATCTGTTTCTCTATCAGTATTTGCACCAAGTTTATTTAGGGTATATCTGATTGGTGGAAAGTTCTTGACGATGTGGCAAATTGAATAAATCGGGTATAACAAAAGAACCATTGTTTCTTTTGAATTCAATTTGGCATTAACAAGACTTAAACCAAATACTGCAAGAGTTACCAAAGCACTGAATATTACAACATTACATTTTACTATGAATGGACACTGGTATGAATATGCAATAAGAAATGCGTAAGCTACAATAATCAACCAGCAGTTTGGATTTACCAAAGAACAAATATGTTCAATAAATGCGAAGTTAATTGTTTTTAATTTTTTAAAATTATTTTTTAATAATTTAAATCTTTTTGTTAATCTTGGCTTTTTGAATGAACAATCTTGACCTAAAATGTAAGATTGAATATTTGGATTATACACACATTTGTGACCAATTCTTGAAAGTAAAAGGCTGAATTCTAATTCTGAATTTATGTCTTTGAAATTGATTTGATCCGTTTCATCGAGAACAGATTTTTTTATGATGAATAATCCTGAATCAATGTTTGTAGCAAGTCCTAGCAAAGAACGAGCTTGCTTAAAGAAGTTCGCTTGATATTTTTTGTAAACGGCTTTAATTCTGTCGACAATATCAAGGTTTTCTCTATTGATATTAATTTCCCCTGTAACTGCATCAGCTTTTTTTAAAGCTACATTTGCAAGAGTTAAGAAGTTCGGTTCAATTTTTCTTGTTCCATCAATAAATACGTAAGCATCTATTGTTTCATCTTTTTTTAGTTCTTCTAATAACATTGAAACAGCTTCGTGTTTGCCAAGTGTTCCAACATCTTGAATATTCAAAACATGAACAAAATTATCTCTTTCAAATATTTTTTCAGAACCATCGTTGCAATCATCAAGTACTGCATAAACTTTAAAGTTTACGAGCGGGTAATCTTGCATTTTTAATTCTGATACAAGTTCTTCTAAACATTCTTTGTGATTGTGGCTATAAATTACAACCGCAAAATTATGCTTGAAATCATCATACATAGAGTATTTTTTCTCAATTGTGAATGGTTTATCTTTCAAGTTCCTAATTGAAAGAATCAGCATATACAGTGTATAAATGATTAAATATAAATAAATTAGAGATAATAAAAATTCCATAAAATGTTCCTCGTTTACTTAATTTTAGTAAAAAGTTAAATAAATTTCAAATGGTTTATATTTCGATTTTAATTTCACCTTGCCTAAAGATTCTCAATTCATTGCCCATAACTCCTGCAACTGTTGATTCCAAGCCTTTTGCGCGGTATCCGTAATCTTCTATAATCAAATCGGCTAAACCTGTCATGTTTTCAAGAGCTTGTTCATAAGTTTTTGCTGACGGTTGATGAGAAAGGTTCGCACTTGTTGTCGCAAGTACATGCTCTGGAATGATTTCACAAATTTCTTGAAAAACCTTATTATCAGGAACTCGAATTCCGACAGTTGGCATATTTGATGTTATGTAGTTCGGAGTGTTTTCATTCTTTTCTGTGACTATTGTCAATGCTCCAGGGAAATATTTTTTTATTAAAATTTGTCCAACTTTTGGAATTGGTTTGACATAGTTCAGTAGATTATAAATATTATTAGACATTAATATTAGTGGTTTTTGAACTTCTCTTTTTTTTATGTCATAAATCTTTTTTACGGCTTGTTCGTTATTCGGTAGGCACCCCAATCCCCAAACTGTATCTGTCACGTACGCAATAACTCCGCCATTATTTAATACCTTTATAATCTCATCTTTATTCTTTAACATTTTTTCCTCACTATTTTCTATAAGTAATTCTAGCACGTAAAAATAAACTAATATGGGTAGAATGGTTGAATTTTGTACAAAAATCATTGACTTTTTGCGAAACATCATTATTATAAAGATGAGGTAGAGTATATTTAAAAAAGGATTTATATTATGTCACTAGGTTCAGGAACTTCAATTATTTCAAATATTTCTTCCGGGTTATCAAATACATATTCATATTTAGCTTCTTTATACCCAGAAGATGGTGTTACATACAAAAATATTACAGCAGCAAGAAATGATACAACAAATTATCTCACGCTAAACCAATCATTTGCGTCGTATCTTCAAAATAATTTTTCAACTCTGGATAAAGACGGTGATGGCAAAATTAGTGTAAAAGAAATGACGAATCTGACTAATACTATATCTCGTTCAGGAGTTTCAAAAAGCGAATTATCACAACTTGCCGCAACCGGTGCTTATTCAAGTGATATGTTGAGTAAGATTTTAGAAAACTTTGACGATATTGATACAAATCATGATGGAAGAATTACGAGTGCAGAGATTTCTAGTTATACATATTCTTGCAACAAACAAGAAATGGTAGATGAGGATAACTACAAAAAAGCAACAAATATGTCATTGTTCTATGGAGATGACAATGCTTCCCAACCATCAACATATAGCATTTTGAGTTATAAATACAAGAATTTCAATAATTCTTCTTCATCATAATATAGACAATAGGGTATTAAGGTTTTATACCCTCCCTCCTTGATTAGGGAGGAATTTGGGTGGGTAACAGTTATTAATTGTTATTCCGAATTCATTTTGGAATTTCCTAAACTTTACTCCCTCACCCTTAGAATAAGGGAGAGGGTTTGGGTGAGGGTTTCACTAGTGTTCAAGATTACGACGTCACGTTTAATGCGAGGCAGTGACGTAACAATCACTATCACGGGGATAATTGCAAAATGTAGGTTGGCATAGCAATGCTATGCCAACACGATAAATTTTATGTGTCGGCTCAAGTAAATCCGACCTACAATATTAGTCTCCTACACACATTACATTGATTCCGCTAGAGAATCCTCTATCTTTACATAAGGCATGAGTAGTTTCACCACTACTAAAATTCATATACCATGCACAAGTAATATTGTATTCAGAAGACGAGTAATACCAACCGTTTTTAGGTAAGCCTGATTCAGGATCACTTTTACTTCTTTGATATAAACTTTCAAGTTTTGACTTATCAGGTAATTCCAAACCTAAATCATCACATGCTTTTCTTGCTCCTGCCCACCAGTTATCTCGATGAGAATACCAACTTTTATACCAAGTTGGATCCCAATATTTTATATCTTCACCATTTCTATCCATTGCTGTATAAGATGGAAGTTTATATACACAGCCAAAACCATTTATTTTACTCCCAGGGCAGCCATCAGAAAATCTTGCAACTTTGAAACTTCTAATATCATATTGTTTGCCATTTCGTGCTTCACTGTTCGGCCCTTTGAAACCATTTACGTCCATTACAAAATCTATTGAATTAGTTACACTGGTTGTATAAGCAAACTTTTTAGTTCTTCCAAAACCTATCGGTAAATCTGCAAAGCTTGGGGTTACTGTATCTCCATCGCCAATTATCCCTGCATTTGGATTGTAAGTTAAAATGAGTGTTGCTCCGTCTGCTAGAATAATTCCAACATTATCTGATTTATTTTGCGGAAGTTGTAAATTTTTACCTTTTTTAGTTTGGCTAACATCAAATGTTTTACCGTCTGACGTTGTTACTGTTTTAGTCGGCCAACAATCTGCAATATGATCTGCATCACATCGCGTACTTATTTTTATATATTTTGAGAATTCATCTACAAATTCATCTGTACTATTATATGTTCTTTCTAGACCACCATCTGCTCTCATCAAGTCCATTGATTTTGTAATCTTTTGGGCTAAATTAGCTTGAGCTTCTGAATTACTACGTTCTGCTATATTTTTTAATAATGTTGGCATTGTTAATGCTGCTACTACTCCGATTACTCCAAGAGTGATTAGGACTTCAGCTAAAGTAAATGCAAGTTTTACCTTGATTGGAGTTGTAACCCTCACACTACTCATCTTCCTATTTAGGACGAGGGAATTATTATATAATTCAGCATTTTCATACTTAGATTTATTACCCATTTTATACCTCTTTACCATTCAAACTGTCAAAACATTAGGTCTAATTATGTCACTAGCAGCGACAATAATTAATGAGATGATAGCATAGAATATATTTATGTGCAATGGCTTTAGAAAACAATTAGGACTACAAATTCGAAAATTTCGACTTAGTCGGGGATTAACTCAGGAAAATTTATCTCTTGAATCTAATATTTCGAGGTCGCACATTGCAATGATTGAGGCAGGCAAAAGAGATGTTACTGTAAGTTCCCTTTTTCGAATCTCAAGGGCTTTAAAAGTATCAATGAATGAAATTTTTTTATTTGATGATTTGGATAAATTTAAATTTGATATTGAAGAACTTTACAAGTAAGGTTATTTCCCGATACAAAAATGGTCAAAAATGTTGTTTAGAATATCATCATTAATAACTTCTCCTGTTATTTCATCAAGAGAGAGCAATGCAGATTTAACATCTATATAAATCATATCTTGAAGTTCTTCAACTTCTGCAGCTCTTAAAGCTCTGGTCAAGCTATCTTGACATCTTAAAAGACAAGTCTGTTGACGTTTATTTGTAATAAATTCGGTATCTTCAAGAGAAAAATTACAAATTATACTTTTCATTTTCTCCTTTAATGTTTCAATTCCGTCTGGAGAATATGTAGAAAGTGTAATTGTATTTTCAAGTTCCGGTTTAAATTCTCCGTCTTGAATCAAATCAATTTTATTTGCAATAACAATATTTGGTTTATTTTTAATAATTTCGTAAATTTCTCTATCTTCCTTTGTCAAACCTGTTTTTGCATCATACATAAATAATACCAAATCCGCTTCTGATGCTGATTGTTTTGAATATTCAATCCCAATTTCTTCAACTTTATCAATATTTTCTTCTTCTCGAATTCCGGCGGTATCAATCAATGTGATTGCCACTCCTAAATCAAGATTTTCTTTAATAATATCTCTTGTTGTCCCTGCAATATCTGTTACAATGGCTCTGTCCAAATTTAACAATGCATTGAATAGTGAAGATTTTCCTACATTCGGTCTTCCAACAATTGCAACCTTAACTCCTTGGCGCAAGATGTCAGAAGATTTTGCACAATTTAAAATTCTATTTATTTTTTTTAAAATTTTATTAAATTTTTGTGTTAAATATGTATATTCAGGTTCTGCTACATCTTCAGGAAAATCAATTCCTGCAACAATTCTAGATGAAACTTCAAATAGTTCGCTTCTAATTTCTTTAATTTTTCCAGCCAAGACACCGGATAAATTTTTTGCAGATTGAATTGCAAAATTTGATGTTTTTGCGTGAATAATATCATCAACAGCTTCAGCTTGTGATAGGTCGAGTTTTTTATTCAAGAATGCCCGTTTTGTGAATTCTCCTCGTTCTGCCATTCTTGCGCCGTTTTTGATTATGATATCTAATACATTTCTTACGACATTTATTCCGCCGTGACAGTGAACTTCAATTACATCTTCTCCGGTGTAACTGTTTGGATTTTTGAATGGAAGAATTATAACTTCGTCAATTTTTTTATTATTATCAACAATCCAGCCGTGGCAGATTCTACCAACCGGAAAATCACTTCTGTTAGTAATTTGCTTTGCAATATCAAAACTTTTGTCGCCTGAAATTCTAATAACACCAACTCCGCCCGTGCCAATGGGAGTTGAAATTGCTGCAATTGTGTCAAATTCTTCTATAATATTCATACTGCAATTATACTATAAAAATTTTGAATAAGTTATGAGCTTTTTCCTTGAATGCATTCGTACTAAATAACTATTATGTTTTTTTTATTTATTCTTTTTTCGTGTTATTTAGAATGATGATTGGAAATAAAAAAAAAGCTATGTACTGAGGTGCATAGCTGTTGATTAGGGATATGTGTATCTTAGTCTCTAAGGAGTATATTGTTATGTTAGCACTTCCGGATTTTTTGAAATCATACAAAATGATGAGATTTAAAATTTTTCATTAAATCTTTCTATTGATTTGAATTTTAGAATTGTAAAAATATTTACTATTAAATAATTTTTGCTATAATGTTGCTAAAGAAATTATGGAGGAGAAGAGTATGAAAAAAACTTTTGGAATTGTACTAGCTCTATTGGTTGTTGCAGGTGTTAGTTTGACTTGTGCTTTTGCAGCAGAGTATGTTAAGTATTCAAAGAATTTTATAAAAAACTTCAAAGATTGTGATGAGTATTCAGAAACAACAGAATCTGAATTTGAAGCGAAAAATTTTTCAACATCAAGAAAAATTATTGGTTGGAGAAATGGACAGTGTAAATATCAAGAAACTATTAAGGCTCAAGATGGTAATTATGTTATTAATTGTTCTTTCCCAAGTATTCAAGTTGATGAATTGTATGATGCTATGCGTGACAAATCAAAGGAAATGGAACGTTATGAGTTAGAAATATTTGGTAAATATAAAGACCCTAAAACAGGGGCTACTAGATATACTCCAACAGGAACTCAAACAATTAAAGGTAACAAGGCTTACATTACGTGGACAAAATATTTGAACAATCCTTATTTCTGCTCCCCTCAAAAAATTTAGTAAAAAAAAGAAGTTGAACTAAACTGTTCAACTTCTTTTTTTGTGCCTGTTTGTTATTAAGCTTTTTTAGTATTTTCTTGTTTATTATTTTGATTGTTGTCAGCTTGTTTTACATTGTTTTTTGCATGAACAAGTTTGTTACCAATCATAGTCGCAAATGGTGTAACCGCAACCGGTGCGAGGAATCTGTAAACTGTTCCAAATACAACCAGTTTTTTCAAAACTCCCATACCTCTAAGTCTTGATTCAAGTCCTTTATCTTGCGTTGTTTGAGCTATATAATCAAGGACGCTAGTTGCTTTGAATTTTGCATCTTCTGCAAGTCTTCCTGCCGTTTTATCTGCATTGAATTTTGCAAGTTTTTCTTTGTTGTGTTGAGCTAATTTTTCAATAAAACTTGAATCTCCGGTTTGTTTTTGAGCATATTTTGCTGTTAATCTTTCCCATTTTGAATCAAGCATATTATCAATGGTATAAGAACCGATTGTTGAAAGAGCAAAAGTCAAGCCTTGGTTGATGGCAAGAGTTCTTCTTCTGTCTTCATCAAGTTGTTTATTTTTTAATGTTTGGGTCATATACATACCAGAAATGATGATAGAACCCATTACTTGCATGTGGTCAACTACACTATTCAGTTTATCAGTCTTTTTAGCTAAAACCTGAGCTATTTTAGATGTGTATAATTTAGACGTGTAATTGTCTGATAACCAAGTCGTAAATTTGTCCATTCCTTTGTGAAAAGGAGCTAATAATTTAGATTTTTTAGGAATTGGAATTTCTCCTGTAAATGCAGGTTTGTTGTATGAAATTCCTGATTTTAATCTGTTATTTTTGTTTGAATATTGATTAGCATATTGAGAGCTAAAATTGTTTGTTTGGAATGTTACGTTCATTATTTTAACCCTCCTACAAATTTAGTTATTTCCGGTTTTAAAGTATTTGGAACTGTATTATTTTGAGCTGGAACTTGTTGAGGTGCTTTAGCTTTTTTCTCAATACCGAAAACATATTTCAAAATTGGAGGAATAAGAGCAACTGTTAACATTGCTTTTGCAATACCAAATATGAATACATCTGGTGCCATATCTAACATCTTAGTCACAAGCTTGAATGATTTTGCGTGTTCAAGTTCTGTTAAGTTTTTAACATTGTATGTATTTTTGAATTTTTTAATTCTGTCGACATTTTCAATGTCTTTGATATCTGAGATGTTAAATTTCTTTTTAAGTTTATTAAAGATATCTAATTGTTCTTTTGTATATTCTTGAGGATTTGTTTTTAGAAGTTCAATTGCATCTGCTGCATTTTTAATTGTTTCTTTTGTTTTTTTAACAGCTTTGCCTAAAGGGAACATTACGATACTTGAAAAACCAAAACCAATAAGCCCTGAAGCTATTGAGTGACCAGATGCATAAATTTTATCGTCTTTATCTTTCTTTCCTGGTAGAGACATAATTGCAATTGGTCTAAAGCCTGCTGCTAAAACTAATGCTACTAAGTTTTGAGCGATAACTGTATGTTCGTCACATAAAGTTAACATCTTGTCAAAAGATTTTGAGGCAAATTTTGAAAATTTCTTCCCTAAAGAACTTTTAGCGGCAGCCCCGTTCAATCCCGTAAAGCTACCGCCATAATATCCTCTATTCACACTTTTTTTGTCACATAAATCCGCACTCGTACTCTTTTGTCTGTTCTCCAGCCCGTACTTCGGCTTTTGTTTGACTAATACACCGGTGGGATAATTTTTAATTGAGTCTATATTCATTTCACACCATTTAAAAAGTTTAATAACTACTACACAATTATTTTAAAACAAAGGAGATTTTTTTTTGCCTTATCTTTACGAAAATGTTACAATTGCATTTTGAACACTTATTTTCTTGATAATTCTTATGATTTATTATAAAATTAGCTCAGAAGAGGATAAATTGTGGAAGATAACACAAATCTTGATTTTAAGTTAATAGCAGAAGATTGTGGTTTGTTTTCAGAAACAGATTATAATGTTTTAACCTCTAGAATTGATGCTTTAAAAGATAAATATTGTGAACGGGATTTAATCAAAATATATAATTATATGCTTTTGAATGCTCAAAACCCCGATATAATTATGTATTTAATTCATTGTGTTGACATGTATAGAGATTCTTCAAGTTTAGAAGTTCTTGTTGATATTTTATTATTGAAAAATGGTTCCGTAGAAGATGAAGCAACTAAAGAAAAATTTATTAACGTTCGTGTGATGTGTGCAAAAGCTATTGCAAATCAAAAGAATACTAATGTTGTTTCTTCGTTATTATATTGTTTGAATAACAAGCATGAAAATTATAAAGTTCGTCTGGCATGCGCTGATGCGTTAGGTCGAATCGGTGATAGATTTGCTGTTGCGCCATTGATTGATGTGGTTAAAGATGAGGGTGAAAAATCGGTTTATCTCCGAGAATCTGCGGTGTCTGCTTTAGGTTTGCTTGGAGACACAAGAGCTGTTGATCCCTTGGTTAGTATAATTGAAACTAAACAAGGGATTATGGATAAATTTTCCTTTTTAAAAGAACGTGCAATTGAAGCTATTACCAGAATGGGTTTTGGTGGAAATGAAAGAGTTTTTAAAGCTTTAAAAACTTCTTTATCCGATGAATCTTCGCAGGTTAGAATTAATGCCATAGAAGCACTTATGGATAGTGATAACCCAAAGGCTTTTGATACAATAAAGGAATGCATGCTTAACGATACAGATGAAGAAGTTAAAAAGAATGCGCTAATTGCGTTATATAATATGTCGGACAGAAGTATTTTAGATGAGGTTATAAAATCTCCGAAATATTCTGATTCTTTGAAAATGGAAGCTGTAGAAATTCTTGATGAATATGAACCGGAGAAAGAGAATAATTAATATGACAAAATCAATAATTTTATTATCAGGTGGCTTGGATTCGTTAGTTAGTTTAGGTTTAAAAAGAGAAGAATTAAATATAACACTTGCATTAACTTTTGATTATGGGCAAAAGTCTGCAATAAAAGAAATTGAGGCTTCTCGTAAAATTTGTGAATATTATAATGTTGAACACAAAGTAATAAAATTGGACTGGTTAAAACAAATAACCAATACTTCTTTGGTATCAGAACAAATTGTTCCAACCGGAAAAGCACTTGATAATCCTGAAAAATCTGCAAAATCTGTTTGGGTACCAAATAGGAATGGTTTATTTTTAAACATAGCAGCTTCTTTTGCGGATTCACAAGATTATGACTATATTTTAATCGGTGCAAATAAGGAAGAGGGACAAACTTTTCCTGATAATACTCAAGATTTTATAGATTCGTTAAATAAAGAATTTGAATATTCTACTCAAAAGAAGCCAAAAGTAGTTGCACCCTTGATAAATTATGTTAAAAATGATATAGTCATGTTAGCATTGCAATATAAGGTACCTCTTGAATTAACTCAAAGTTGCTATCAAGATAGTGCAAAGCATTGCGGGATATGTGAGTCATGCACCAGATTGAGGCATGCTCTTGAAGCAAATCATGATACTCATTACATAAAGCTACTGTTTGGATAATATAGAAATGAAAACTTTATTCATAGACAAAGAAATCAAATATATTGGTTCACAACTTACACCACATTGGATTTACAAAAATTTCAAAATACAAGGTGATGTTATTGTCGCATTTTGTGGAGAATGTGAAGTTAAATTGACCGAAATGGTTGACATTGAAGATGTTATAAATAATGAACCAATTTATAGCAAATATATGCTTAGTTTTATTACTGAACAATTTAATATTGGGTTGGTTGAAGGTGTATTTAGACAACGTTTATTGATTAGTTGTTTAAAAGAAGCATTGGAAAAACGAGGTTTCTTTGTTAGAAGAAGTGGCGATGACTTATTTGTGAATGACAAAAAAATGTCTGTGTCTATTGCAACTAAATCCCTAACTTCTGTTTTAATTCATACAGGTGTAAATATTTTATCAGATGGTGCTCCAATTCCCGTTTCCGGTTTGAAAAGTGATTTAGGTATTGATGATGTTAAAGATTTTGCACTTGAAGTTATGAAAAATTACAGTGAAGAAATTGATGATATTGTTTTGGCAAGCACGAAAGTAAGAGGTGTTTAATGTTAAAAGAAACTGATAAATATGACAATACCGCTCACTTTAGTTATAGTGATTACAAAAGAAAAGTTAAAAAAGGTCCGAATAAAGACATGACTGTTTTTGTGTCTGTGTTTATTATTGGGCTTTTAATTATTCTTGGTTTCGCTAAAATTCTCTCTCCAAATGTTGATGTAGGAATTTCTGATGATTCTGAAGTTTCTGCAACTACAGATGATGATACTATTGAGGATAATTCCGCTTCTGTAATTGATGACAGGTTAAAGAAGCTTCAAGATGAAGATTCTGGGAAAAAAGTTAACGATGAGGATATGTTTTCTCCAGAGCTAGATGAGAAAGTTGTACTTCCAAATCACAAGAAAAAAACTGTTGGTCAAATGGAAGCAGAAATGGCTGATATGTTGAAAGCTCAAAAGAATGAACAAAAAACAACTGAACAACAGCCGACAAAAAATACTCAAGTTCAACAACATGCTCAACCTGTTGTAAATCATCAATCCGCTCCTGTTACTCATACTCAGTCCGCTCCAACTCCTGCGCAAATCGTTAATGCTAAAGTTGTTGTCGGCTATTATGCTACAGAAAAACAAGCTGAAGTTGCGAAATCAATTATTCAAGATGCTGGATTGGGTGTATCTCCGGTTGTTAAAAATCTTGGAGGGTATTATACTTTGCAAGTTGGTTCATATACTTCAAGAGAAAAAGCTCAACAAGCAGCAAACAACTTGTTAAAAAGTAATTTCCCTGCTCGTGTAATTGTTGAATAAGTATTAGATACATTTTACTTGTAATTTTGCTATATTTTTCATATAATTTGGGTATGATGGAAAATATTAAGAGAATTAAATTAAGGGATTTTGAAATCGGAGGGGATAAGCTTACTATCTTAGCCGGTCCTTGTGCTATTGAAAGCCAAGAAATTTTAGACGAAACCGCTGCCGGTTTAAAAGAAATTACAAAGAAATTGGGTATAAATTATGTATTCAAATCTTCTTTTGATAAAGCTAACCGCTCTTCTATAACTTCTTTTAGAGGTCCAGGGCTAGAAAAAGGTTTGGAAATGTTAGCTAAAGTCAAAGAAAAATATGATTTACCGATAGTTACAGATATTCATACTCCGGAACAAGCAGAAAGAGTTGCAGAAGTTGCTGATATTTTGCAAATACCTGCTTTTTTATGTCGTCAAACAGATTTACTTGTTGCGGCTGCTAAAACCGGTAAAATTGTAAATATTAAAAAAGGTCAATTTTTATCTCCAGACCAAATGAAAACCTTGATTAAAAAGGTTGAAGATTCTGGTAATACTAATATTTTGGTTACAGATAGAGGAACTTCTTTTGGGTATAACAATTTGGTTGTTGATTTTAGAGGAATCCCAATAATGCAAACATTTGGTTACCCTGTTGTGTTTGATGCTACTCATAGTGTTCAACTCCCTGGGGCAAATGGTGCAAGTTCTGGTGGAGATAGACGATTTGTACCATATCTTGCAAAGGCAGCAATGGCTGTTGGTGCAAATTCTTTATTCTTTGAAGTTCACCCAGAGCCGGATAAAGCGCTTTGTGATGGACCGAATATGATTGCTTTAAAAGATGCGGAACAGTTATTTTTAATGTGTAAAAGTATATTTGAATTGGTTCGAGGCAAATAATGATTGATATAAAAGTTTTTGTCGAAGGACCTGTAGATGCTAATAACTATTTAGTAACTGATATTGAATCAAAAGAAGCTGTTCTTATTGATTGTTCTGATTCAAATTCTGAATTTATTGATTCTGTAAAACAGTCTGGTGTGAAATTAAAATATATTTTACTTACGCACGGACACTTTGACCATATTTTAGGTGTAGAAAAGTTTCAATCAAATTTTAATGTCGATACTTATATGGCAAAAGAAGATGAAGAACAAGTCGAAGCGGCTCCAAAAATGATTCAATATTTTACCGGTGTAAAACCTCCTGAATTTGCAAAAATTACTCACTTTGTAAAAGATGGCGATGAATTTTTTATTGGACGTACTAAAATAAAAGCAATTTCTACTCCAGGACATACTCAAGGCGGAATGTGTTATTTGGTTGGAGATAAAGATTTGTTCTCCGGAGATACGTTGTTTTTCCGTAGTGTAGGAAGGACAGATTTCCCTGGAGGAAGCTTTGAAACAATAAAAAAAAGTGTAAAAGATGTTTTGTTTAACCTGTCTGAAGATGTTGTAGTTCACCCGGGGCATGGTCCAAAATCATCAATTGGTTACGAAAAGAAATTTAATGAAATTATAAATATATAAAGGGGACGAGATGAAAGAACAATTAGAAAAAATTTATTCCGATGCTGTTGCCGATATTGAAAAAGCAAGCACTGTTAAAGATTTAGAAGATATAAAATTCAAATATTTGAGCAGAAAAGGTGAATTTAACGAAATTAAAAAAGGTTTAAAAGATCTTTCTGTTGAAGATAAAAAGATTGTAGGTTCTTTGGCTAATGAAATTACTCAAAAATTAGAATCTTCAATTTCAGAAAAATTTAAACTTTTCTATGAAAAAGAATTGAATGAAAAACTTCAAAAAGAAAGAATAGATGTAACATTACCGGGACAATTCATTCCAAGGGGGCATGTTCACCCATTAACTTCAACTACAAATGAAATTTGTTCAATTTTCCAAAGCTTAGGTTTTTCAGTTGTTCCTGATGAATTTGCTCCGGAAGTTGAAACTGAATATTATAACTTTGATATGTTGAATGTTCCAAAAGATCACCCTGCTCGTGATATGCAAGATACATTCTACACAAATATTGCTAAAAATGTTGTGTTGAGAAGCCAAACTTCAGGTGCTCAAATTCACGCAATGGAAGGTAAAAATCCTCCAATTAGAATTATTGCTCCAGGTAGAGTTTATAGAAATGAAAATATCAATTCAAGAAAAAATAATTTCTTCCACCAGATTGAAGGTTTGTATGTAGATAAAAATATTACATTTGGTGATTTGAAAGGTGTTTTGAACGAATTTATCAGATTGTACTTCGGTGAAAGTCGCCCAACAAGATTTAGAAGTAGCTTCTTCCCATTTACAGAACCATCTGCTGAAATTGATGTTCAATGTATTATGTGCGAGGGTAAAGGTTGTCGTACATGTTCCGGTACCGGTTGGTTAGAAATCTTGGGTGCAGGTATGGTTGACCCTAACGTATTGAAAGGTGTTGGTATTGATCCAGAAGTATATTCCGGATTTGCTTTTGGTATGGGGGTTGAAAGACTTTCTATGCTTAAATATGCAATTGATGATATTAGATTATTCTTTAATGATGATGAAAGATTTTTAAAACAGTTTAAATAGAAAATTATGAGGAATAAGGGTGGCATATTGCGCTCTTATTCCTTATTTTATCGGGGAGAAATATATGTCAATAATAATAATGATTTTGCTACTTAGTTTTTTGGTTTTGGTTCACGAGGCCGGACACTTTTTGGCTGCGAGAGTTTTAGGAATAAAGGTTTCTAAATTCGGTTTTGGTTTGCCAATTGGACCAACTTTATGGAGCAAAAAAGTTGGGGATATTGAGGTTTTAGTTCATGCCTTTTTACTTGGAGGTTATGTTTCTTTCCCTGATGATGAAAAAGACACAGATTTGCCAAAAGATTCAAAGGATAGATTCTTAAATCGCCCTGTGTGGCAACGTATGATTGTAATTTCTGCAGGTGTCATAGCAAATGTCATTACTGCATTTTTCCTTGTATTAATAACCTCTTTGGTTTGGGGGAAACTTCCATCTTCTGATTTTCAAGTTTATATAAACAATATTGTTGCAGAAAAAGATGCGTCTGTTTGGAATAGCGGAATACAAAAAGGTGATAGAATTATTAATATCAACGGTTCTGAAATAAAGTCAAGCTACGCATTGACTTTATTTGCACAGAATAGCAAACCTTATGATGGAAAAGTTGATTATGATTTTGTTAAAACAAATTTAGACAAGTTGAAAAAACTTAATCCAAAACTTAATGAAAATGAAAGTATTAAAAATTTAACTGTTGTTGCGTTGCCTGATATTAAATCAGAACCGCAATTAAAGATTGATGATGATTTTCTTAGAGGTTATAAATTATATAGAGATTCTCAAAATTCATTAACCGAAAAACAAACAAAACTTAGAGATTCTCTAAAAAGTAGAACAACTTATGTTGCAGATGGTACAACAACATTGAAAGATGTTGCTTATGCCATATCAGATAGTTTAAGGCCATTAGATGTTACAGTTTTACGCAAGGATAAAACTGTTCAATTGAAAACATTCTATCCTAACGAAAAAGGTTTGATTGGTGTTTCATTGGAAGCCCGTCAAGTTACAACTCCGACTAAAGGTGTTGGCGCGGCAATTACTGGTAGTTTTAGATATTTGTGGGAGCAAACTTATGTTTTAGTTTATGGTTTGTGGCAATTGTTTACTGGTAAAATTCCAATGAAAGATTTACACGGTATTGTTGTAATTACGAAAATTGGTGGAGATGTTATTTCTAACAATGGATTTTTCTCCGGCTTATTGTTAACTGCAATGATATCAATGGATTTGGCTTTAGTTAACTTTTTACCAATTCCGGCACTTGATGGTGGGCATTTTATGTTCCTGTTGATTGAAAAATTAAGAGGGAAACCGATTGATGAAGAAACTTTAAATAAAGTAAGTTCATTCTTTTTTCTCCTTTTGATAATTTTCATGGTGTTAGTTGTCTTTAATGATGTTTATGCTCTTGTAAGACACAAAATATAGAATAAAGTTTGGTTGTAAATAGAAATATAAAGGAGAAAATACAAAATGTTAGAATTTATTCACTCACATGGAATGATTATTTCCGGAGCGATTCTTTTGATTGCCTACATTTTCATTGCAAGTGAAAAAATCCAAAAATCTGTAGTTGCATTGGTTGGAGCTTCTTTAACGATGTTACTTGGATTGATTCCTCTTTCATTAAATTTGGAGCACAATGTAAAAGGGGTTTTTGAATATGTTGACTTTGAAGTAATATTTTTACTTATTGGTATGATGATTATTGTGAATATTGCAAGTCGCAGTGGGGTATTCAAGTGGTTGGCGATTAATTTGTTGAAACTTACTAAAGGACACCCAAAAACTGTTTTATTTGCACTTGCTGCATTTACCGCTATTGCATCTGCGTTTTTAGATAACGTTACAACGGTTGTTTTGATGATGCCTATAACCTTTGTTATTGCAAAAGAATTTGAAACGGACCCTGTTCCATTTTTGATAACAGAAGTTTTGGCTTCTAATATTGGTGGTACTGCAACATTGATTGGCGATCCTCCAAATATTATCATCGGTACAAGAGCAGGTTTGAGTTTTATGAATTTCGTTCAAGAACTTACTCCGATTGTATTTTTAATTTTTATGGTATCAATTGGGGTTTTGATTTTCTTGTTTAGAAAAGGTTTGAAAACGACACCTGAAAAAATGGAACATGTTGCAAATCTTGATAATTCAAAAACTATTACCAATAAAAACTTGATGATTAGATCTGTTATTACATTAGGTTTAGTTATTTTAGGTTTTGTAACTCATGATATTACCCATATTTCAGCTTACGTATTTGCTGTTTCCGGTGCATCATTCTTGTTGTTGTTTGAAAAACCTAAAGAAATTTATCGTGATGTGGAATGGCTTACAATCTTCTTTTTCATTGGTTTATTTATTATCATTGGTGGATTTGAGGCAAATGGTGGTATTAAGTTCTTAGCTGACCAGTTGATTGTGTTGACTCATGGTAGTCTTGAATTAGCAACAATGGTTATTCTTTGGGCTTCCGGTATATTGTCCGGTATTATTGATAATATTCCATATACCGCAACAATGGCTCCGCTGATTTCAGAGCTTATCAACCCAGCCAATCCAAATGCAATGACTGGTGCAACTCATGCTCTATGGTGGGCATTGTCTTTAGGTGCTTGCTTGGGTGGAAATTTAACAATTATTGGCGCTGCTGCAAATGTTTTAGTTAGTGAAACTTCAGCATCTCGAGGACATAAAATTTCATTCTTACGCTTTATGAAATATGGTGCTTTAATTACGTTTATATCATTAGTATTGAGCTCATTCTATTTGTACTTTAGGTATTTGCGATAAGTTATAAAAAATAATAATATAAGAGACGGACCTTGAGAGAAATCTCAAGGTCCGTTCTATAGTGATGAATTAAACTATGGACTTTTGTGTTGTAAAAAGAAATTCATTATTTATTCATTACAACCAAAAGCGATAGTAACGTGTTCCCTAGGATTAACTGCGGATATTTTGTATCCACGAGGATCAACAAGGTAAGCAAATTCATCACCTGTTGTTTGGAACAAGCCCATTGTGCCGGATAAAGCTGTTCTTGTTACGTCAACCGGAGCTTTCACTGTTTCGAATAAGCCATCGCCTAAACTACGAGCTGCGGCACCGAATTGCCCTTGAAATGCATGACCTAACATATAGCCTGCATCATTTGTTACGTTTTCTGCAGCATTACCAACTGTTGTTAAGATACCGCCTGCAGTTCTACCAACAACGCCGACAAGTGAACCCGCCCAAGTGAATGGCATTTCAACAAATCTCGCAACTGGGTTAACATTTTTTGATTTGTTAATTTGAGCTTGAAGAATTTGTTTAGGTAATTTAGTTTTACAATCACCGTTTTTAATCTCTGTGAAGGCAAGTTTTAGAGCACCTTTTTCACAACCTGATGGTCTTATAACTTCTACGACTTGACCTGTAACAGTTGAACCGCAAGGATAAGTTACACCATTGATTGTGATATCTTCGAGAGTGTTAGCTCTGAAGTATTGTCCAACGTGTGAAGATTTAGCTGTCAATTGGTCTATCATTGATAATTTCAATGTAGGAATTTTTACGATTTCTTCGTGTTCAATCAACGCATTTTTATCTACCGGACACGCAGGACAAATTGAATTTGCTGTTTTAGGATTTGTGTCATACCCTAATGCTACACGAACAGTTTGCATCATAGAAGCAATATCAGCACGAGAAGCATCTTTATTTGGCATAATCATGTTTGGATTAGGTGAATCTTTCAAAGCCCCGCTGTCAAGAGATTTAGCTACCGGAATTCTTGCCCATTCAGGAACTTTATTACCGTCTGCATATCTGCTTAAAATTTCATCAGCTTTGCATCTGTCGATATCACACGTCATACCCTTTGCGATTGATGTTAAGGCTTCAACACGAGTTACCGGTGCTTGAGGTCTGAAAGTTTTATTTGGGTAACCTTTTAACAAGTCTTCACCAACGGCTTTTGCAATTGCAGCATTAGCCCAGTTGTGGTTAGGAACATCTTTGAATAATGCTTGATTATGCATATCGCAATTTAAGTTGAAACCTTTAACTAACATTGTTGCAAATTCTGCACGAGAGATATTTTTGTTTGGTTTAAAATATCCGTCCGGGTAACCAACGACAACATCGTTTATTGCAAGTTTATCAATGTCGCATGCTGCCCAGTATCCGTTTGGTACGTCTGGGAATTGGCAACCACCCAAGTTTGCAGCTCCTCCTGTAATGTTTTGAATTTGTTGTGGAATTTCGTAAGGAATAAGTGTTTTCTTAACCGCATTTATTGAGTTGGCAGATTGAATATCTATAGGACAAGAATTTCCGTCCATTTTCCTTTCATTTCTGTCGATTGTAATACCATTATATTTGTTAGGGCATTCATTCAAGCATGGCATTTGAGTTGCAGCGCCTGTCATTTGACCGTCAGTTGCTACTGTTGCGCCTGAGATGTTTGAAGACATTCTGCTTGATGGACAACCTTTCAATGCTTTTTCTGTAGAAAATACTGAGTTTGCAGGTTCTCCGACATAGTTATTTGTTCCGTAAATAGCTTGAGGATAACCATAAACCTGTTTCATTTCAGCTTTGTCAGGTTTACCTGTTTGTGGACATAATGCTGTTGATGGAACAGCCGGTTTGTCACAGCTTATTTCATCTGGACAGCCACAATCCGGTTTTTTCTTTTCAGGGCATGGCTCTTGTTTCTTGATTGGGCAAGGTTCTTTTTTCTTGCAACCGCAATCTGGAATTGCTTTTTTACATTTTGGGCAAGTAGCTTGCTGATTTTTTACCGGACAAGCCGGACCAGTTACAACAGGCAATGCTTCTTCAGGAGCTTTGGTGTTGCATGGGCAAGCTGCCATTGCAGAAGTCAAGGAACACGTTGCTATTCCAACGGCAATCGCAGCTGCCACAGTTAGTTTTTTAATTGACATTTTTACCTCCTTGTTTGTGTGAGTTTTGTTTAAAATAAACAAAAGTTTTATTTAAAAAACAAACTTATACCAAATTATGTACTTTTAGGAGGTTTTAAAACATTAGCTTAATTTCTTATCAATGTGGGTAATATTTAAAACTACTAGCTTTGTAACAATTTGTTTATAATTGGCAATATTTTCCCTGTTTATGTTTTATTATATATGTGTGAAGTTTTAAATCGGATAGGTGTGTAAATATGTATAGCAAAGAATTTATGAAGTTTTTATATGGTTATCAAAAAGACGAATTCAAGCCGGTAGAACCTAAATGTAAGGAAATCCGTTTTAAGAATCCACGTTCCGGAAAATTAGCGGAAATCTTATTAACCGTAAAAAAATAGTTTTTATAAACTGAAATTTAGTAAATCTATTAATTTAGAATCAAGGGCCTCTGATATTCTAACAAGAGTTGAATATTTGGGGTCTATTGTTCCGCATTCAATCCTGCTAATTGTACGGGTTGTTAGACCTGTTTTCAACGACAAATCGAGTTGAGAAAAGCCTTTTTTGTTGCGTAAGTATTTAATTTTATATCCCAATTTTAGAAAATCTTCATTATCCATTTTTTTATAATATATTATTGACAATATTTGTGCGATATACTATACTTGCTTTATTAGACATAAAGTATATGAATAAGTAGGATAGTATTATGAATGAAAATAGGAAGTATGCCTTTACGTTAGCAGAGGTATTGATTACACTTGGAATAATTGGTGTTGTTGCTGCAATGACTATACCTATGTTGATTTCAAAAATTCAAAAGGCTCAAATTGAAACTCAAATTCGGGAAAATTATTCAAGTATTTATCAAACGATGAAAATGGCTGAGAATGATGAAGTTGGGGCAATAAATAGTTTAGGTGTGAGTTTGTCTAGTAATAAAAAATGGTTTGAAACTTTTTTAGCTCCATATATGAAGTTTGAGCAAGTTTGCTATTCAACAGGCGGTTGTTGGCATAAGTATGGTGTTGTCAAGACTTTGAATGCTAAAGCCCCGACTTATGAAACAAAAGTTGGAGAAACAGATAGCTTGATAGGTTATGTTGGTGTTGCTTTGGCATTTAGAACTGCAAAAGGTGCTTATTTTGATATTGATACTTCATCTGCAGGTTCGACAAAAAATGCATTTGGGGTAGATGCAACTGGTAATACTATTCAATTTTATGTAGATGTGAATGGAGATAAAAAGCCTAATATTATAGGTAAAGATATTTATATTTTGATATATGATTCTGAAAAAGGATTGGTACCTGCAGGATTTGATAGAACTAAAGAACAGGTTAAAGCGAATTGTGAGACTGGTAATGGCTATTGGTGCTTGGAGTATGTAAAAGACAATAGCTGGAAAATCTCAGATTCTGTGTGGAAAAGAACTAGGTAAAAAAAAGAGCCTTTAGAAGAAAAGGCTCTTGGAATGTAAATTTTGTACCATTCCTCGTAATAGTGAAGTGTGAAGTGTGTGCTTAAGTCTTTTCTGATTCCTCAATAAGCACATCCTCGTGTTTACATATATATAAAGTATTTTCTGTATATAAAATTGCTATATTGTTTAAATCTTTCGTAATATTACTTAATAAATTTAAAAGATTTATAGAAAACAAAGGCGGCTACGATAAATCACAGCCGCCTTTTCAAAAAAAATAATAAATAAATTAATTATCTAATTGCTTTTTTCTATTTTCTTCTTCTTTAACGTATTTGCAAAGTTCTTCAAGTCTTTTATCTTCCATTGCATTCATCAAGTCTTGAATGTCAGTGAATTTTTTTAGAGCAAAACCTGTTTCTGCAAGTAAAACACAGTCATTACAAAGCCTGTAATCTCCATACTGAATTGAACCGGCAAGACTTTTATTCTTACCACAACAGTCACAGTCAAAGAATTCGTTTTCTAAATCCGGATTTTCTTCCAAATCATCAATAACCATTTGATTGGCAACTTGTTGCATTTCTTCAATTATTTCTTCGTTTGTTTTTTCCATTGTTAAGCCTTTCAAATAATTTATTTAATCAAGTTTTTCATTTCATTAACAGCTTGTTCAAGACCTACAAATACTGAACGAGCAATGATACTATGCCCAATATTAAGTTCGTATAAATCTTCAATTTGTTTCATTCTATAAACATTTTCATAATTCAAACCGTGACCTGCATTAACTTTAAGCCCAAGTGCGTGAGCAAGTCGAGAGGCTTCTCTTAATTTTTCAAATTCTTCTGTCTCGTCAGGTGTTCCAAAAGCCATTGAGTATTGTCCAGTATGAAGTTCAATGAATTGAGCACCTGTTTTTGCTGCTGCATAAACTTGTTCTTTTGATGGGTCAATAAACAAACTTACCAATATTCCGGCATCAAGCAACGGTTGAACAAATTCTGTAATTCTATTTAAACGGCTCGCAACATCAAGTCCGCCTTCTGTAGTAACTTCTTGTCTTTTTTCTGGAACAAGGCAAACTGAATGAGGTTTAACACTAAGTGCAATTTTTTGCATTTCGTCTGTTACTGCCATTTCAAGATTTAGATTTGTTTTAAGTATTTTTTTTAGGGTTTTAACATCTTGATCTTTGATGTGTCTTCTATCTTCTCTCAAGTGAGTTGTGATTGAAGTCGCCCCACTTTTTTCGCAAATTTCTGCTGCTTGAATTGGGTCTGGATCAACTCCACCTCTTGCATTTCTTAATGTTGCAACGTGATCTATATTTACACCTAAAAGCATTTTTATTCCTTTCTAAAATTTCATTTTACTAATTTTTAATAAAGCCGTGTATGACGGTAAAATAGTAATTCGTTCTTCTATATTATCAGATTTTGCAGCTAATGCAATAGCTGATTTTATGTCTTCTTCCACAATAATTTTTTCTTGTGGAATTCCTGCGTATTTCAATCTCGTAGCCATATCTTTTGCTCGAATTCCAGAGGTAATTACTAATTTTTGAGCATTTTTCAGTTGTTCAAAATCACTATCCCAAAGCCAAGAAATATCTCTGCCATCTGCATAATTATCATTAATTGCAATTACAATGTTAGAAGATAAATCAACTGTTTTTAGAACTTCGCTTGCACCTGTCGGATTTTTGATTAGTTGAATGAGTGTTTTATGTCCATTGATGATTCTTCTTTCGGCTCTTCCAAAAATTGATTTATAAGTTGAAACAGCCTTTTTTATTGTTTGGTAATCAATTCCGTTTTCCATTGCACAAGCGACTGCTCCCAGTACATTGTAGGCATTGTATAATCCTACTAAATTGATTTTAAATTCAAAGTCTTTGTTATTATGTCTTATTTTTAATTCTGAATAATCAGAATATATTTTTACGTAACCTTTGTAATTAGGCTCGGGACGTTTAAAACCGCATTTCGCACAATAATAATGACCTTCTTGTGCAAAAAATTGCTTGTTATATTGGAGAGGTTTTCCACAAATACAATTAAATACTTCTGTTGGAGCATTTGATGTCGCATTATGAATTTCTGAGCAAAATTCAACTTCTTCAAATCCATAGTAGATAGCATTTTTCCCTTTTCCAAAATTTGTAACTAACGGGTCATCTGCATTTAGTATTAGTTTTAACTCTTTATTTTTATCAATTGCATTTTGTATAAAACTTGCTGTTGTTGAAAGTTCTCCATATCTGTCCAACTGGTCTCTGAATAGATTTGTTACTAAAAGATAATCAGCTTTAAAATAATCATATAATTTTGTTAGATAAGCTTCGTCTGACTCAATTACGGCATAATCAAATCTTTTGAAAGGTTTGATATTTAGTGCAAAAACATTCGCTATTCCAGTAAGCATATTTGCGCCTTTTACATTGTGAATTATTGAATTTTGATTTTCTTCAAAAATATGCGCAACAAGTCCTGATGTCGTTGTTTTCCCATTTGTTCCGGAAATCGTTATTGCATTATTTTTAATATATTTTCTGCAATGAGCTAAAAAATCCGGACAAACTTTTAGTGTCATCATTCCGACAAAAGATGTTCCTGAAGAGCGATGTAACAATTTAATAGCTAAATATGTTAATCTCGCAAGTACTAATGCTGTATAAAATCTCACTCTGTTCATAAAATAGTCCTTTAGACGTATTCAAAAAAATATTACGATAATATATTATAATTTTAATATAATACAAAAGTAAGAAAAGTTGAAAGATGCTAACTATATTTTTTACAATAATTTTTATAGCTGAACTAATCATTGCAGGGTGGATAATTTCTGCTATTCTAAAGGCTGATAAATGCGTATGCGAAGTTAATCAAAAGGTCTTAGATTTTCAACCTGTATTGAAAAAACAAATAAATCAATTCCAAATTACGGTCAATACTGTTTTGTTGGGTGTTGATTATTTCGCAGCTTTTGTTACTAGGAAAAAAGAAGAATGTGTAAGTGTTTGTTCAAGGAATATTATTACAACAGTGCTTTATCTGTTTTTAAGCACTGGAGGGAAACGAGTTTTTGCGTTTGCTGACTTGATAATTTCTTTGGTTAAATTTATAAAGAAACATTAGTTTAGTTTTTTATAGAAATTCCTTAATCTCAATTATAGAGTTCTTTTAACTTATAATTTTCGATTTCTTCTTGAAATCCATGAAAAAATATGTTACAATTATGAAGAAATTTGAAATAAGAGGTTTACAACTATGAGTAAAAACAAAGCATTTATGTTTTCAATGGGCTTGATTGCCGGTGTTGTCGGCGGTATTGTTGCAGGTGTTCTTTATGCTCCAAAATCCGGAGAAGAATCAAGAAAAGAACTAAAAGATGCAGCTTGTGATTTATATGAAAAACACGCTCCACAAATTGCGGAAGCTAAAAAACAAGCTCTAGAGTCTGTTGATTTGATGAAATACAAATTAGAAAGACAATTCAGAAAATTGAACAATTCCGTAAAATCTAAAAAAATGCAAAAAGCAAAGGAATTGGAAGATATTGAATCTAACAACAGTGATAACGAATTTGATTATTAGTAAGCAGTAAAGGAATAACAAGATAATGAGTGTTGAAGTATCTCAAGTAATCCTAAATCATGGACTAACATTTCTAGCCGTTGCTACCGGAATCGTTGTTGTGGTTGTTGCAGGATTTTTAGTTAAGCTATTGGTTGATTTGTCAACTTTAGCAAAAAATATTAATGAAACATCTATTCTGTTGAACACGGAATTAAAACCGACATTAAAAGAATTAAATGAAACAATGCATTCAATTAATTCTTTGATTCAAAGTACTGATGAGGGTGTTGGAAACGTAAAATTGGGTCTTGAAAATGCGTTAGCAAAGACAAAAATATTCTCAGAAAACATCTTTGGTGGATTTTTGAAAGGTTTTATGACTGTTTATTCATTGTTCAGAAAGAGATAATAAACATTTAGGTGATTAAATCATCTAAGACCGGATTTATAATATGAAAGATTAACAAAAGGAGAATTTAATATGTCAGTATCAAGATTTTTAGCAGGTTTTGTTGTTGGTGGCGCTATTGGTGCCGTTGCAGGTATTTTATTAGCACCAAAATCAGGTGAAGAAACTAGAAAACTTTTATCTGATTCCGCTCAAGACATTGCAAGAAGAGCAGATGAAACTGCAAAACAAATTCAATCAAAAGCAGATGATGCGGTTTCTGATTTGCAAAAAAAAGGTGAAGAAATTAAGGAAAAATTGCAAGATTTAATTAGCAAACAAAAAGAATCAAAAGCTGAAAAAACTGAGGAATAATTTCTTTAATTTTTTAATTAAATTTAAGGCATGAAAAGACCACTTGTGAAAGTGGTCTTTTTCGTCTAATCCTTATATAGTATATATTACCCGCGCCACTTGAAAAATTTTTACTAAGGGTTAAAATTGATATATAAAAATGGAACTTAAATAGGATACTAATATATATGATTAAAAGTGAATATTTGGAGAGGGCGAAAGAATTCGTAACTTCGTCTAAGGTTGTAAAGTTTTTGTACTTAACGAGCTTTACTTTTTTGATTACAGCGATTGTTGCTTCTCAAAATTTCTTTTTCCAAACTATTATTGAAAATGGTATCAGTAAAAAAGATATTATTGCTCAAAAGACTTTAACTGTAGAAGATGTAAAGCGTACGGAACAACACAAAAGAGAAGTTGCTCAGAAAGTTGAACCTATTTTAGTTCCGGCAGAAGACGATTTTATCAAGACAAACCTTGAAACTATTGAAAATGCAGTTATTCAAATCAGGAAAAAAGACACTTCAAAACAAGAAAAAATTTCTGAGTTAAATGTATTGTTTGATTTGTCTGACAATCCTAAAAAAGATTTTATTATTGATTTTTTGCTAAATGTTGATGATGCTTCTCTTAGAGAAGCTTTTGATAAAGCATCTTTATCTTTGGTAAATATTTTGCAAGTCGGAATTACTGAAAAAGACTATGAAAAAGATAATATTAAAACCCTTATACAAAACAATTTAGTAACTAATGTATCTAAACGTCAGATTTCTGTTATCACTGCATTGTTAGAACAAGTTATTGTTCCAAACTTGGTTGTTGATGATGCGGCAACGGAAATTGCGAAAATGAATGCTCAAGATGCAGTCAAACCTTATAAAGTTACTTTCCAAAAGGGTGAAAAAATAGTATTTGAGGGCGAACCGGTTACAAGGCTAAAACGTGATGCCTTGCGTGAAGCGGGTTATAACGTTTATGAGCTTAATTGGCAAGGTATTTTGTCAATTTACATATTAGTACTTTTGGTGACGATAATATATTTGGCTTATTTGAAATTCTTTGAAAAACAGTTACTTGAACCGAGATACTTATCGCTTTCAAGTATGTTAGTTGTTGTAACCTGTTTAATTGCGGTATTATTGCCGACAGGTTTTTCGCCGTATATATTGCCAATTCCTGCGGTTATAATTATTGCAGCAATCTTTTTAAGTCCAAGAGTTGCATTTTTATTATCATCTTTAATCTTAACGATTTTAACTGTAGGTATGCAGTATGATTCTCAATTTTTAATTATATTTACGATTCTTTCTTTGATTGGTATGATTACTGTTTCAAAGATTCGTTATACAAGACGTTTTGATTTAATCAAAGTCGGTTTTAACCTTAGTGTTGCCGGTTTATTGATTATGCTGAGTTTGTATTTTATTGACAAATGCTTGATTGATGTAAGTAATGCATTAATTTTACGCAATTGTATTTTTATATTCGTAAACGGTTTGTTTAGTTCAATTGTTGCTCTTGGGGTTTCTCCATTGTTAGAGAGTACTTTTCATATCATAACTCCTTATGGGCTTGCAGAATTGGGTGATCATAACCAACCGTTATTGAAACGACTTCAAATTGAAGCTCCCGGTACTTATCACCATAGTTTGATGGTTTCAACTTTGTGTGAAGCTGCTGCAGAAGCTATTGGTGCAAATCCTATTTTGGCAAGGGTTGGGGCTTTTTATCATGATATCGGAAAATTAAAAAGACCTTTGTTCTTTGTTGAAAACCAATCTTATTTTAGTATCGAAAATCCGCACAATTCTTTGAATCCAAGATTGAGTAAGATGGTTATTACTGCTCACCCTAAAGATGGTGTAGAATTGGCTAAAGAATATGGACTACCAAGCATCATCAATGACTTCATTCTTCAACACCATGGAGAGGGTTTGGCTAAATATTTTTATAATCAAGCCGTTCAGGAAGAGGGAATTGAAAATGTTAAAGAAGAACAATTCCGCTATACAGGTCCAAAACCTAATAGCAAAGAAACTGCAATTTTGATGTTGGCTGATGCTGTAGAGTCTGCAGTTCGAGCTATGAAAGGTGCTACGACAGAAGAAATTGAAAATATTATTGATAAAATTATTGTCGAGAGATTAAATGACGGTCAACTTGCTGATAGTCCGTTAACTTTAAAAGATATCAAAATTATTGCTGCAACTTTTAGTAGAATTTTGCGAGGAATGCAACATAATAGAATTAAATACCAAGAAAATATTGCAGAAGAATTTGCAAAAAATAAAATTGAAATCCCGCACAAAGCACTTGATGAAGATTTAGAAAAGAAAATAAAAGCTCTTGAAGACTCTAAGAAGCCTAAAGCCGAAACAAAAGCTGAGGACAATAACAAAACTGATTTGAATAAAGAAAATAATAAAAAGGATTTATGATAAATTTTAATTTATACGTAGAAAATGAATATAACGATTGGCAACCAAATGTTGAAGATATAGTTGAAAAAACAAAAGCAATTTTCAATTATTATATGACTTGTCCGGAGATTGCTGAAAATTGTTGCCTAAAGGGTTATGATTATGAAACAGTTGCATTTGATTTTTTGTTTTGTAATGCACAAAAAACACATGTAATAAATCGAGATTACCGTAACAAGGATTATCCTGCAGATATTATTACGTTTGCTGTTTTTGCTGACTCTTCAGATGATGAAAAATTCGTTTTGGATATGGAAATTAATTTAGGAGAGGTTATAATAGCATTAGATAAGATAATAGAAGAAGCTCAAAAGAAAGAAATTTCAAAAGACTCTGAATTATTATTTTTAATTAGTCATGGAATTCTTCATCTTTTAGGTTTTGATCATCAAACACAAGAAGAATTTGATTTCGTTGTAACGCATCAAAAAGAAGCTCTAAAAAGTATAGGTATAATTTATGACAAAATATAAAACTCAAAGTTTTTCAAATACATTTAAAAATGCAAGAAAGGGTATGAGATTAACCCTAAAAAGTGAACGTAATATCCGAATTCACCTGTTTGCAGCTACATTAGTCTTGATTACGGCTTTTTGCTTACATTTTTCAATTGTAAAATTTTGCATTTTGTTGATGTTAATTGCAATGGTTATTTCTGCGGAGATGTTTAATTCAGCAATTGAATTTTCTTTAGATGCAATTTTTCACAACAGATTTTCACGAATGGTGGGAATGGCAAAAGATATTGCTGCAGGAGCTGTAATGGTTGTTACTATAATCGCTGTAATGGCAGGTGTGTTGCTTTTTGCCCCTCCGATTATTGGTTTAATTGTTGATTAAATTTATTAGATAAATATTTTTTAATGGAAAAGACCTTACCAGTTAGCAAGGTCTTTTTAGCTTTTACCGAATAAAGTAAGCTTGTTATAAAAATTTAGTTATTACTCAAAACCAAACGGAAAGTAGCCAAATTTTTAATAGATAACATTGCATGTTTGTTATGCTGTTCTTCTGAAATATTAAAAATTCTGATAATCCTTTGAATTTCTGCCAAATCTTGATATGAGTTGATTTTGTAAACATTATTAATTGGATCTGACACTACTGACATTAAAGTGTTTAATTCTTGTTCTTTCATTATATTGATTATCCTCTTTCCTTTATACTCTTATATAAAGTATTTTTTTTTACGAGAATTGCCTTTTTTGAATTATTTGTGTTAACAAAGCTTAATAATTCTTGAGAATTAGTTCTGGTAAGATGTTCAGTAATTTATCTTGGCTAGATTGCTTTGCATTGGCTTGCAATGACGTGTAAAAACATGTCATTCTGAGAAAAATTGTTTCCAATAGTGCTCGATTCACTATATGGAGTTACGTTGTTGCCCATTGAATCTGGTTAATTATTAATTGTTACTTCAAATTTATTTCGGAATTCCCTTAGCATTTTTGCCAAATTATAAAATATTTCAGGGGGTTCAATTTTCTAAATCGACCCACTTTTTAGAATCAAATCTCAAGTCGGTTAATTTCATTTTTAATGATTCGACATAGGGTTTGAATTTTACGAGTAATTGTGTTTTTCTTAACATCAATTCTTGAGCTACAGTTGGGGTTTCGCAGGCAATTACCATTATTGAACCTTTTATCATCGAATAGGGTCTGGAATGTTGAGCAAATTTTTCTCCTGCGACTTTGCTCCAAAATTTGCACAAGTTAGCACGTGTAATTGCTTTTCTGATGGCTGCATTTTTCATCAAATCTTCAATTATATCGTCCATATATTTAATTTTTAAATATTGAATTTTTTCCATATTTGGTATCCGGAATTTTTTGTGCTAAAATGTGGCAATGACCATTGAACAAATTGATATTAGCATAAAAAATTCTAAAAATATATTGTTAGTTTCCCATATAAACCCTGATGGTGACACTTTAGGCTCAATGTGTGGATTGTATTCCTTGATTAAGGATAACTATAAAAAGAAATGCGATATGGTGGCAGTTTCAAAAGTCCCATCAACTTATCATTTTGTTCCTTTTATAGATAAAGTGAAATCAATTGAGAAGTTTGATTTATCAAGAGAGTATGATTTGGTTATAAATCTTGATGTAGCAGCGATTGATAGGTGTGCTGATGCTCAAATTTTATTTAATAAAGCGAAAAACACTATTAATATTGACCACCACGAAACAAATATTGGTTATGGGAAAATAAATTATATAGAACCTTTTGCAGCTGCAACGGCAGAAGTTATTGTTGAAATAGCAGATAAATTAGGTTGGAAAATCTCAAAAGAAACGGCAATTTGTTTATATACAGGGATTGTTACAGATACAGGCTGTTTCAAGTTTTCAAATACAACAAAACGTACGATGGAATTTGCAGGTCAAATGTTGTCTTATGATGTTAATCCTGCTGAAATATATCAATTGTGCTACGAATCAAATTCAAAAGATATGGTTTTATTCCAAAGTTATAGTGTGAATAAAGCTGAATTTGTAAAAGATGATAAAATTGCATATACAATTGTTTATAAAAAGGATTTAGAAAAATTCAACTACAACGGTGAAGATTTTACTGATGGTTTGACTGAAAAATTACGAGCAATAAAAACAACGGAAATAGCCTTTGTAGTGAAAGAATTAAACTCAACAACTTCGAAATTATCAATGAGAAGCAAATCAAAGGATATTGCAAAAGTTTGTTCCGCTTTTGGTGGTGGTGGGCATAAATTAGCTGCTGGTGCGGTGATTAAGGCTAATCCTCAACACGCAGTAAAACTTATCCTTGAAGAAATAAAGAATCAAAAATTATGCTAAAAAAACTTTTAAAACATAAATCGATAAGAGTTCTTGTCCGATTAATAAAATCTATTATAAAAAATGATTTTTACGGAATGGCTGCAGAAATGGGCTTTATGCTTGTTGTCGGAATTTTTCCGTTTATGTTGTTTTTGATGGCAATTTTTGGTTGGTTGGGGAATCGTTCGTATTTGGATTCTATTTTGAGGGTTTTGTCAAATATTATGCCAACCCAAGCAATGAATCTTTTGAAATCTGTTTTGGAAGAAACAATGATTTTCAATCATGGGAGATTGCTTGCAATTATTGGTATTATTACAACTATTGTTCTTTCAACAAATGGAGTTGCAGTTGTTTTGAAAGGGTTGAATAGGGCGTATAAAGTTGAGGAAACTCGAAACTTTGTTTATACACGAATTCTTTCATTTTTAATGGTGTTCGTGAATGTTTTAGTTATGTTTTTGACGATTAACATAATTATTTTTGGTAAAGTCATAATAACTTTTTTAGTAACACATTTTGGATTGTCAAAAGGCATTGCAATAACAATTTTAACTTTACGTTGGCCGGTTGCATTCTTGGCATTATATTTAATGGCTTTTTTAAGCTATTATATCTTGCCGGATTTGAGAGGAAACGAATCTTTCAAGAGGAAAAGTGCACTTCCCGGGACGGTATTTTTTACGACTTTTTGGTTGGTCGGATCTTGGGGATTTTCGATTTATGTAAACAATTTGAGTACATATAACCTTGTATATGGAACAATCGGTGCATTTTTTATCTTAATGGTTTGGTTATATTACACCTCTATTTTGCTTTTGATAGGTGGAGAAATCAACTCGCAAGTTTATAACCGATTGGAACATGAGTCTCGAGAATTGCACGAAGAGATTGAAGAACTTAGGGCAAAAAATGGATTTAAAAAGTAGATTAATTTAGTGAAACATAAAGTTGTATCAATTACTTTTATTTCAGAAAATTTTTCCAATAACTGCCATTTCCACTTGGACTTTTGTCTTGGAGTGCAAAATATGCGCATGAAAAAGCCGGTGTGTTTGGTGAGTTTGAGTAACTGCAATTTTTAGCTATTTCTTTTTCATCTGTCTGATTCTCGTTTAAGTTGTTCCAACTATCTCCTGTATAAGGAACAACGGCATCTTCTGTAAAAACGAAAACGAATCTGTCGTATCCTAATCTATTTGGTTTATCAATTCCGTTGATATCAACACAAATTTTTGGACCAAAATCAGTGTTTCCGTATGCGGAGGTGTCATCTAGCGCATAGTTCCGCCCTACTAAATCTGTTGCAACTGCAGATCTATCACAGGGGTAGCTTGTTATGTTTGTCCCATCTAAGTTCTTTTGATTAATTTTATTTTTATTATCAAATGTAACCCATCTGTCATTTGCTACGCTTTGTCTTTGAAACCCTTTATAATAAGACATAAATTTATTTAGTAGTTCATCTGAAAGATAAAAAGTCTCTGTTTTATCCATATCTTTATTTAACATAATGTCAGCATCATGAACAGACATATCTTCATGTGCATAGAAATTTCTTGCTGCAATATTTAATTCTGAATAAGTTTTCTTTAATTGACTCTCTAGTTTTTTATGTGTTAAATGTGTCATTAAAGTTGGAATTGTCAATGCTGCAATGATTCCGACGATGGCAAGGGTTATCAGGACTTCTGCGAGTGTAAATGCGACGTTCTTTTTAAGTTCTATAGTTTTATAAGTGGATAAGTCTATAAGTATTTTCATTTTATTCTCCTTTTAGTTGTTGTTTTATTTTTTTTGTTCTGGGGATATTGGTGTTTATAACAACATAATTATTTAACATATTATTGCATATGTCAATATTATATTGAAATAATAAATATTAGAATACATTATTTGAATTATCTTTTCTATAATCTATACTCTGGTTATGGATATTACAGATTGGAACAATGACGAAATATTAAGACTGGTAATGGCGAAAGGTCACATTACCCAAAAAATGTTGTTGGAAGATTTGAAAAAAGATAATGGCGAAAAAATACCCCAAAGTACGTTTTCTTGTAAAATTCGGCGAAACACTTTAAAGTTAACCGAATTTCAAAAAATTTGTAAAATATGTGGTTATTCAATAAAACTTGAACGTAATTTGTAAAAAAATCATGTTCTTGTTATTATTTGAAGTATGAAAGATATGTTAGATAAAATTCTTCAAATTGAGAAGAAATATAAGGAATTAGGCGAAACGTTGTCAGACCCTGCCGTAATTCAAGATTATAATCGTTTCAGAGATTTGTCAAAACAAAGAAAGGCAATGGAAGAAACTGTTAATCTTTATTACGAATGGAAAACTACAACTGAAGCTATTGAAGACGCAAAACAAATGCTTCACGAAGAAAAAGATGAAGAAATGCGTCAGTTTTTAAAATCAGAAATTGAAACAAACGAAGCTAAACTTCCTGTTTTTGAAGAGAAAATGAAGGTTTTGTTGTTACCTCGTGACCCTATGGATGACAAAGATATCATGCTGGAAATCCGTGGTGGCGCAGGTGGTGATGAAGCAAACATTTTCGCAGGTGATTTGATGCGTATGTATTTGAGATATGCTGACAAAATGGGTTGGCAAACTCAAATTTTAAGTAAAACGGATTGTGAAGCTGGTGGTGTTTCAGAAGTTATTATTTCAATGAAAGGTGATAGCATCTACTCAAGATTGAAATATGAATCTGGTGTTCACAGAGTTCAGAGAGTTCCTGCAACAGAATCTCAAGGCAGAGTTCATACCTCAACTGCAACAGTTGCCGTTATGCCACAGGTTGATGATGTTGAAGTTAACTTGAATATGAATGATGTTGAAATTACAACTGCAAGATCAGGCGGTGCTGGTGGTCAAAACGTTAACAAAGTTGAAACTGCGGCCAGAGTCTTCCACAAGCCTACAGGAATTATGATTTTCTGTACAGAAGAACGTTCTCAATTGCAAAACAAAGAACGTGCTTTAGAAATTCTTAAAGCAAAGCTTTATGATATGGAAGTTCAAAAACAAACCAAAGAAATTACTGATTTGCGCCGTTCGCAAGTAGGTTCAGGTGACAGATCTGAACGTATTAGAACATATAACTTCCCACAAGGTAGATTAACAGATCACAGATTGAATCACAATTTGAATGTATGGACTGTGATTGATGGTGAATTAGACGAACTTATTGATTTGTTGGTTGAATATGACCAAAAATTAAAGTTAGAAAAATTAGCTCAAGAGCAATAGGAGAGATTAATTGACTGATAGGCGCTGTGTTAGTTGTTGGAAAATAAAAAATAGAAACGATTTAATAAAAATTACGGCAAGAAACACAGATGGAAAAGTTATAATTAATCCGGATTCTGTAACATTTGGCAGATCTGCATATCTTTGCTATAATGAGGTGTGTATAGAATCAGTATTCAAGAAAAATAAGCTTGCAAAACACTTAAAAGCTTCTATACCAAACGAATTGAAAGGACAGTTACTAGATGAGTTACGAAACAGTTAGAATAAGTGAATTAGCGAAAGAACTTGGACTCCCAAGTAAGGAAGTTGTAGAAAAGTTCGCAAAAATCGGAGTTACAAATAAAACTCATTCAAGTACTGTTACGATGGAACAGATAGCAAGGCTGAAAGATTTTATTGCAAATGGTGGTGTTAAGAAAACAACTAAGCCAAAGGCTTTTGTTGTGAAAAAGGCAAAACCGACACCTGCTCCAGTTGAAGAGAAAAAGGAAGAAAAACCTACTAAAGAAACTTCAGTGCATAAAGTTGAAAAAGTAGTAAGACCAAAAGTTGAAGTGGTTAAACCTGTTAGCAGATTGGAAATTGTAAGGAGAGCTCCAAGAAAAGCTCCTGTTGAAAAATCTGATTCGACATCAACCCCAACTCCAACTCGCAAGCCTTACAACAATGGAGAAAGAAAATACACACGTGGTGAAAGACCTCAAAACGGAGAGAGAAAATTTCCACCAAAAGGCGAAAGACCTCAACGTCCGGTCCAAAATGGTGAAAATAAAGATTTTGCAGGTAAAAAGCCTTTACAACGTCGTATAATTCCACAAGATATTTACGAAAATAAAGGTCCTGTAAAACGTAAATCTGACGGAAAGAAAAAAGAAAAAGATTTTAATTCTAAAAAGGAAGAACAAGAAAGAATTTCACTAGAAAAGGCAGCAGCTCAACACCATAAAAAGAAAGTTCAAAGAGTTGAAGAGGTTGAAGAAGTAAAACAAATCGTTGTCACCCAACCGATGACTATTTCAGAATTATCTGAAAAAATTAAAAAAACTCCGGCTGAAATTGTTAAGTTCTTAATGCTTAATGGTGTTATGGCAACAGTTAACCAACTTATTGATGTTGATGTTATTAAGAAAGTTTGTGCCGAATATGGTTTAGAAGTTCTTGAAGAGGATTTAGATGCTTATATTGAACAAGAACTTGAAAAAGAAGAACAAGCAAAAGCATTGACCGAAGTTGATAAGAAATTATTAAAACGTAGAGCACCTGTTATCAGTATTATGGGGCACGTTGACCACGGTAAAACTACATTATTAGATAGTATCCGTGCCTCAAAACACAAAATTGTAGCATCGGAAGTTGGTGGTATTACGCAGTCAATCGGTGCTTATACTGTATATCTTGGTGATAAGAATGAAAAGAAAATTGTATTCTTGGATACTCCTGGTCACGAAGCTTTCACCGAAATGAGAGCAAGAGGTGCGAAAGCAACTGATATTGCAATTTTGGTAGTTGCTGCAGATGATGGTATTATGCCTCAAACAATTGAAGCTATTAACCACGCAAAAGCTGCTGAAATTCCAATCATTGTTGCTGTTAACAAAATTGATAAACCTGGGGCTAATCCGGATCGAGTTTTGCAACAATTGACAGAACACGGTTTGGTTCCGGAAGCTTGGGGCGGGGATACAATTACTGTAAATGTTTCGGCTCTTCAAGGTACTGGTATTGATGAACTTTTGGAATACATTTTGTTAGTTGCAGATGTTCAAGATTTGAAAGCTAACCCTAAAGCTGAAGCTTCCGGTGTTGTAATTGAAGCAAACTTAGACAAAGGGAAAGGTCCTGTTGCAACATTGTTGGTTCAAAACGGAACATTAAGAGCAGGTAACTGTATAGTCGTTGGAACAGCTTGCGGTAGAGTAAGAGCATTGCTATCAGATAGTGGTGAAAGAATTCAAAAAGCAGAACCATCTACACCGGTTGAAATTCTTGGTTTGTCTGAAGTTCCACAAGCCGGGGACCATTTTGAAGTTGTTAAAAACGAAAAAGAAATGAAAGCAATTGTAGCAGACAGAAAAGAAAAAGAACGTGATAAGAGATTAGAAAATATGCTTCCTGCTCACATTAGACGTGAATCTGTTGCAGGTGATGATGATATTCCACACTTGAATTTGATTATCAAAGCTAATACTCACGGTTCAGCAGAAGCTGTCGCACAGGCTATTGCGGGTGTTGAATCAAAAGAAATTACAACAAAGATTATTCATGTAGGTGTTGGTGATATTTCAGAAGCCGATGTTATGTTAGCAGCAGCTTCAAATGCTTTAATTCTAGGTTTCACAGTAAAAGAAGACGGAAATGCTCTAGCTTCAGCTGAACGTGAAGGTGTAACAATTAAGAAATATGATATTATTTATCAATTGTTAGAAGATATCGAAAAAACATTGTTATCACTTCTTGAACCTGAAGTTAAAGAAGTTGAACTTGGTAAAGCAGAAGTTCGTCAAGTATTTACAATTGGAAAAACGAATAAAATTGCCGGTTGTTATGTTACTGAGGGTAAAATTGTTCGTTCAAAAGATGCTGTTCTTTATAGAGATGGACAAGAAATCTTCCGTGGTGCAATTGACCAATTGAAACGTTTCAAAGATGATGTAAAAGAAGTTGCACAAGGTTTTGAGTGTGGTATTTCTTTCAGCAAATTTAATGATATTCAAATTGGTGATATTATTGAGGTTTCAACAAAAGAAGAAGTTGAAAGAAAAAGCTTATAACCGAATAGAAAGGAGTACGAAATATGATATCTAAAATTACCGGTTCTATGCCACTAAATACAATGAATAGAGTTAATAAATTGAAATCGGTTGCTCCTAAATCGGATATAACTTTACCTAATAATGCACCAAAGAGAATAAATCTTATAGATCAATTCAAAGAAATTATTGCAGAAATTTTTCCGACTTTTGATCCTGATTATAATAAAATGATGAAAAAAGTTAATAAAATTGTCTAATAAAAAGGTGGATAAACAAGTCCACCTTTTTATTTCAAATTTTTCACAACTTTTTTGAAGTATTCACTGTCATCTTTAGCATATAATGCACAGGATATCCCCCCAACCTCTTTGTCGTTTTTATTTATATCACAATAGTCTTTACCAATATAATAGGTTTTTCTATCTCCCATTGGATAAACTTCTCCATCAATATATATTGATTTTGATGAAATTCGTTTGGGTCGTTAAAAATTTTTATTTTATGTTATAATCTCTAGTAACAAGGAGATAATTATGTCATTACGAAACGAAAGAGTTAGAAAAGAATTGATGCGTGATATTTCAGAAATATTGCGTAAAGAAATCAGAGGTTTAGAGGGTGTAGTTTCAATCGTTGATGTTGAGGTTTCTCACGATAATTCTTTTGCTCGAGTTATATATAGTGTTTTAGGTTCAGAAGCTCAGATTGAAAAAACTAAAGAAGTTATTGAGAAAAATACTCCAAAAATCAGATACAATGTTGGTAAAGTTCTTCGTTTGAGATTGACTCCGGAATTGCGTTTCGTATATACGAATGGTTTAGAAGAGTCTTCAAGAGTTGTTGATTTAATCAATAAAATTTCAAGAGGCGAAATCAAGTAGCACTTTACAAGGATTATCTTATAAATGAGTTCTGATAAAAATTCAAATCTTTTTGGATTCTTAAATGTTTATAAACCAAAAGGAATGACATCTTTTGATGTTGTTGCTGTGTTGCGCAGAATTACAAAAATTAAACAGATTGGTCATACAGGAACATTAGACCCTTTTGCAGTTGGTGTTTTACCTATATGTATCGGAAAATCTACTCGTCTTATTGAATATCTGAATGATGACAAGGAATATCTTGCAACTGTTCAATTTGGTCAAGATACCGATACTTATGATTTAGAGGGCAAAGTTACTAAATCCTATGACAAAAAGATTACTAAAGATGAAGTGATAGAGGTTTTAAAATCTTTTGAGGGAGAAATTGAACAATTCCCGCCGATTTATTCCGCTATTAAAGTTAATGGAAAAAAACTTTATGAATATGCAAGAATTGGTCAAGAAGTAGAAATCAAGCCTCGTAAAGTCTTTATTTCTAAAATTGAATTGCAATGTTTTGATGAAAAATGTCAGCAAGCAAAAATTTTAGTTGCGTGTTCTAAGGGTACATATATTCGTTCAATTGCTTATGATTTAGGACAAAAAATGAATTGTGGTGGTCATTTGGTTGAACTTGTTCGAACAAAAGCCGGTTTGTTTTATCAAGAAAAAGCAACTAAATTAGAGGATATTAAAACAAAAGAAGATGTCGAAAATTTGCTTGTAAACCCGCTTGATGTCTTGGATTTGCCAAAGAGAATTTTAACAGATAGAGAGAAAGAAAAAGTTTCGCATGGAATGAGTATTCCAAATAACACCGGAGTAAATTCTAATATTGTAATTTTGGTTTATGGTGGTAGAATATATGCTGTAGGTATAGCAGATACAGATAAAGTTTCGACAAAAAAAGTATTCGAGGTATTATGAAGAAGATAGTTTTATTATTGGGAATGTTGTTAATTGCAAATACATCTGCAATGGCAACTTGTAAGTATAATTGTGTAGCTCCTTATGATATGAATAATAAATTCAGATCATTTGTAGGAGCTGTTTCCGGTGTAAATTTCACTGCTGAAAAAGTTGGTCAAAAAGTTGTGAAAAAAGCTTTTAACAAAGTTGCAACTAATGACGATTTAAAAGTTAAACTTGATTCATATAGTGCGAAAGATTTAAAAAATGGTATATTTAAATCTTTAAGTGTTGAGGGTCAAAATGTAAATATTAATGATATTTATTTGTCATATTTGAAGTTAGATACGTTATGTAAATTTAATTATATTAAGCAAGTTGATAATGAAGTTGTATTTATGGAAGATTTTCCAATGTCTTTTGATATAAGAATGACTGCGTCCGATATCAATAAAACTATGCAATCTGAAAAATATCAAAGAATAATTAATGATTTGAACCAATTAGGAAATTCTATTGGGGGATTGAAAATTGCATCAACAAAAGTTGCGGTTAAATCAAGCAAATTTTATTATATCATTGGTATTGCAATTCCATTTATCAGAACAGAACAAAAAATTGTTATCAATTCAGATTTAGTTGTTAAAAAAGGTAAAATTGATTTTGCGAATACAAAACTCGTCTCTGATGCGTTCAGTATTGACTTGAAGAAGATTGACTTTATTTTGAATTACTTGAACCCTCTTGATTTTTCAGTAAATATACTTGATAATAAAGAAGCGAAAGTATCAGTTGATTCTGTGTCAGTTCAAAATAGTGTTATACATACAAAGGGAATTGTAATTATCCCTAAAGACTAAACTTAAAAAGGATACGGTTGTTATGAATAAAAATCAAAAAATTTTATTAATATTTATCGGTTTTTGTATGTTTGTTGTTGTTGGTTTGATAGCATTCAATGTTTTGATGCCAAAACCTGAAATTAAACCAGATGATATTCAAGTTTCTGAACGTTCTATTGAGGAAGAAGCTCCGGAACAATCAACATCTAAAGAAAAAGTTTATGTCAATGTATACTTTATTGGTAAAAATGAACACAATGAAGAAGTTTATAAGGCTGTTAAACGTGAATATAACAAAGATATTGATGGTTCAAAAATAAAGTTTGCAATTACATCTTTGATACGAGGACCAAGACCGGCTGAAAGACAACGCGGTGTTTATACAGAAGTTCCATCTGGCTCTGAGATTATAAATATTACAGAACAACCTGATAGAGTTGTTGTTAACTTGAATTCTTCATTTGTTAATGGTGGTGGAACTGATAGTTTGTACAAAAGATTGTATCAGTTGATTAAGACTGCAAAATTAAATTCAACTGTTCCTGTTTATTTGTATATAGACGGGCAAAGAGCTGATGTTGTAGGTGGAGAGGGCATAATGTTATCTCAACCGTTGAGCAATTCGTCTTTGGAAAATTAAGAATATAATTTTAGTAAGTAAAAATATGGAAAAAGATTTAGATTATTATTTGAACTTGAATTGGACTCTTATAGAGGGACAAGATTTGGATTTTGATGGAAATCCTTATTATTATATTGAGATTAAGGAGATTCCAAGCTTTACCTTTTGCGCTAAGACATTAGCAAGAGCTAGAGAAAATTATAAAAGACAATTGAAGTTGTCTTTAATGGTAATGCTTGAGAGTGGAGAACATATTATTGAACCTGGGGAAGAACCTGACGAACCGGATTGGGAAAACTTGTGTCCATAAGTTTTTCTTTTCGTAAAGGATGATTATATAATAAAATTAAATTACTCAAATTTTGATAGGGCTGAAATGCCCTATTTTAATTTTCAATGGAATTTTGAAAAATTTTTCATGCTTATTTGTCGGGAAAATTTCCGACTAAAATTTCAAATTGGACTTTTATGATTTCTCTCACGTTATCCGGTCAAAGGTAAATATACTCTATAACATATGTTTAGTCTTGTTTCGAAATCTCTCAAGAAAACCAAAACTCAATCTAACCGAAAATATCAAACTACTCATTACTCTACCCACGTGTAAAAGAACAAACAGTTTGATGATTAGAAACAGACAGTTTGATTATTTTGGACACTCTTATTCAAAAATCGTTCAAATAATGTTAGATTAGTCGGGGAAAATATGTCCGATTTTATAAAATTTATTTGTAGTACCAGTATAACTCTTTAAATTGCAATATCATAACTATCATACAAAAAATAAAAAATGCAGTATGACCTATAACAAAAAAACTTGGCATATGATTTTGATATACTGGAATTAGACCTATACCAACAACTATTGGAAGTAATATATTAGTTCTCATATAAGGATATAAGGTTAAAAATGCCAATAATCCTGTATATTTGCATTTTTTAGTTCGTACAATTTCTCCATTATTATAGTGTTCTTCTAACTCACTATAGTTTTCTTGCATATGTTCAATTAATATATCCTTTGATTTTTTATTGTCAGGATAATAAAGGTATGTTCTTTTTTCTATTGGGATTTTAAAATTATCATCTGAATACGTAATTGATTGGTTTATTATTTCGTAACCTGCATATTTAACAATAATTGACTGAAAACCTTCCAGTGTAGGTTCTTCATATTTGTTTTTTGAAATATAACTCCCATCTTTTTTAAATCTGTTTTCCGCTGTCATTTTTAAATTTTTAAAATGGTCATCGTTATAAAATTCGCATTTTAAATTGTTTTTCTTCTTATCCCAATATCTTATACACGAAGTATTATCTTCATATATCTCTTTTGTTATATACGAACCATCCGGATTATCTATACGTTCTTCTTTGATAATTTTGGCATTATAACCACTCATAATAATAGTATAGCAAATATACACAGTGATTAAATCATCTATTAAAAGTAACAATCGGACACATTTTCCCCGATTTTTTGGCAAAATTTTCAAAACGGTCGAAAACGAACTTGCCGAAATAATCATTTTATCCGTACAATTCCCACACAGGGCTAAATTGCTATAATAATCTAGTCCCCCCCCCCAACTTTTTTAAATAATCATTCTAACCGTTCAACCTAAAAATGTTTAATTTGATCGTTTTGCTGTACGGAAAGATTGATTATTTCCTACCCCTCAAATGCCGATATATTGCTAACTTTCCCAAATGATACTTATATCCGTTCAAACCAAACTGGTCGTTAAAATACACCACGGATTACCCACAAAAATAGACCATAAAAAAGATAGTTTTGAAACTCTCTTTTTTATGGAGCGGGAGCCAAGTAGGTACTATGCCTCTAATGCTCGATAAATCTCGCAAAGAGTCATAGCAACGAGGCTATCTTGACCTGCTCGCAATAAACGGGTCTACGGTTGTCTGCTTAAAGTGTCTAAAGCCACACGCAGCCAAGCCTTCGCCCTCTGCTCTCAGGTCGCTCAAACTCGAAATCCGAGCTTCTCACCACTATCTCTACAAATTAAAAAGACCCACCAAATAGTGAGTCTTTTTAATTAGCGGGAGACGAGGCTCGAACTCGCGACATCCTCCTTGGCAAGGAGGCATTCTACCACTGAATTACCCCCGCTTATTTCGGTTACCTCTTAATCATACATGCTAAATTTTTTATTTCAAGCACTTTTTTTAATTTATTTGTAAAAATATATTAACTTCATTGAAAAAATGAGAAATTTTTTATATGTTTTGTTTTTATATCAGCAAAATAGTAGGAACAAGAAAGGATTTTTATTATGTCATTTATCCCAAAAATTTCAGAAGCATTTGCTTCTAATGTGGAAAAATTACCTAACAGATTTAATCAAGGCTTTATGAAAATGGGTATTGTCGAACGTACTCCAAGAAATAATTCAACATCTGAAATTATTGGTTCTATCCAAGCATACGCAAAAGAAAACCCCGAAATTGCAGATTTTGCGAAACATTTAAATGAATTGAATTCAAAACATTTAGGACTTGCACAAGATATTATTGATTTATCTAAAACTAAAGAAATGCTTCCGACTCATATTGATATCGCCCAAAAAACAGATAATGGTAAATCAATTGTTGGTATGATTTTAAATAGATTGCCTGAAATTAGCAAGAAAAATCCTGCGGCTCTTGATTTAACTGAAACTGTTTTCAACAATAGTGATACAATCAATTCAAAGTACTTCTTATGTAAGCTTTTTGGTTTTAACTTAGAAAATATGGGAAGCTTATCTAAACAATTGAATGCAACAAAAGAAATAATTCCAGAAATTGCTCAAGACACATTAGATGGCGGTTACACAATGGACTATTCTAAAAACAAAGAGTTTTTCGAATTTGTCAAAGCTTTGAGTTCAGAAGATGCAAAACCGGAAAATGTTAAAATGATAAGACCAATTATGAATGCAATAAATAAGCTTTGCAAAAATTGTCAACCAATTTGTGACCTTAATGAAATAAAAACAGGTGACACCAAAGTTATTAAGAAAAACATGGAAGCTTTACCTTATTTGTTGGAAAATGCTGAAGCTCAAAAAATTCCAGTAGATATTTCTGGATTTCTAACTAAAGCTCCAACTGTTGAAGCTTAAATAAAACAAAAAAATGAATTAAAAAGAAGACGCAGTTTATTAAGCTGCATCTTCTTTTATATCTGAGTCCATTGATTTTATTGAGATTCCAATTCTTTCTCCAAATTTGTGCTTCAAAGTATTGACCAAATCGTTTGATGAATTTACCCAAAACATTGATGAAGCAAGGATTTTTACATCGCCTGTTAAGTCCGGTAACTTCAACATTACAGGGTCTGAGCCTTGGAATTTGCACAACATTTGTTTCATCAACATTAATTCTTCAAATTTCAACTCTTCTTTCAATTCAATTGTGAAAATATTTGAATTATCAACAGGTTTTACCGTGTCAATCAAAATAATTGGCGGATCATCATCACTTCGTCTGCTAACTTTACCTGATACAATAATTCGTTGTTCATTCTGAAGAAAATCGTTATACTCTGCAATTTTTGAATTAAATGCCAAAGTATCAATTTTACCTGTCAAATCCTCTATTGTCACAAATCGAACAAATTTTGTCGGGTCGTTTCTCGTTGGAATTTGCTTTGTTCCTGTAACAAGTCCGCAAATAGTAACAATTTTTTCATTTGGAACTTCTGGGATTTGTGAAATTTTATGAGTCATCAGGAATGGTAGTTTATCTCTAATTGTGGATAGAGGGTGGCTTGTTACATAAAAACCCAAAAACTCTTTTTCAAAAATTTGAATTTGTCTAGCATCATATTCTTCATCAGAACCGGACAAGTGAAATTTTGCCTCTTCAACAGATGCAGTATCACCTAGCATATCAAATAAGCTTCCTTGACCTGATTCTTTTTCTTTGGCTTCTTTTGAAGCGGTTGAAGTTATATATTCAATGTTTTCCATCAATTGTTTACGACTTTTTTCAATTGTTGAAAAAGCACCGGCTTTGATTAATCCCTCCAAAGCTCTTTTGTTTGCACATTTTACATCAACTCTTTTGATAAAATCATAGATAGATTTATATTCTCCATGCTCTTGACGTTCTTTTATAATTTCTTCAATTACACCCTCACCAACTTGTTTGATTGATGCAAGACCAAATCTTATATTCTTTCCATCTGGTGCGTATTCTAAGTATGATTTATTGATATCAGGCGGAAGAACTTTGATTCCATATTTTAATGCTTCTTCAATATATGCTTGTGTTTTTTCTTGGTCACCTGCAACACTCGAAAGCAATGCTGACAAGTATTCTACCGGGTAGTGACATTTTAAATATGCTGTTTGATAGGCAACAAATGCATAAGCTGAAGAGTGTGCTCTGTTGAAACAGTATGATGCGAAGTTTTGAATTTGTTCAAATAAAGTTTTTGCATCTTCAGCTTTCATACCATATTTAGCAGATCCTTTAATTAGTTTATCTTCTTGAGCCGCCATTGCTGCCGGGTCTTTGTGACCCATCATACGACGAACCATATCTGCTTCACCCAATGAATAATCCGCCATCTCTCTGAAGATTTGCATAATTTGTTCTTGGTAAACCATTGTCCCGTATGTATCTTTCAAGACTTTTTCCAGTCTCGGGTGTGGATATGTGATTTCTTGCCTACCGTGTTTTCTGTCAACGAAAACATCAACCATACCGGAACCCAACGGACCTGGGCGGAATAGGGCAACTAAAGCGCCTAAATCTTCAAAAACGTCAGGCTGAAGTTTTTTTACCAAGTTCGTCATACCTTGGGATTCAAGCTGGAATACTCCAACGGTTTCACCTCTAATCAACATTTGATATGTAGGTTTGTCATCAAGTGGAATATGGTTAATATCTAAATCAATGTCTTGACATTTTTTGATAAGTTTGACTGTTTTAGATATCATTGTCAAGTTTCGAAGCCCCAAAAAGTCCATTTTTAAAAGCTTCATTTTTTCCAAAATTTCACGATGATATTGAGTTACTACAACACCGTCTTTCCCGTATTGAACCGGTACAATTTCATCTAGAGGTTTATATGAAATGATAACCCCTGCTGCGTGCATTCCGGTTGCGTTTTTCAAACCTTCAACGTGCAGTGCTGTATCAACAAGTCGTTTAACTTCCGGATCCTCATCATAAAGTTTTTTAAGCTCCATACCATCTTGCAATGCATCAGAAATTTTAGCTCCAGGGTCTCCGGAAATCAAATCTGACAATTGTTTGCTTCTTGCATACGGAATATCGAAAACACGGGCAACACTTTTCATCGCATTTCTTGCTGCTAAAGTATTAAATGTAATAATCTGACAAACTTTGTCTGCACCGTATTTTTGAACAACGTAATCAATAACCTGACCTCTTTTTTCAATACAGAAGTCTGTATCAATATCTGGCATACTGAATCTTTCAGGGTTTAAGAATCTTTCAAATAATAAGTGGTGCTCAATTGGGTCCAAATCTGTAATATCAAGAGCATAAGCGACTAGAGAACCTGCGGCAGAACCTCTCCCAGGACCTACCGGAATATCGTGAGTTTTGGCATAGTGAATAAAATCCCACGTAATCAAAAAGTATGCGGAAAATCCCATCTGTTCAATTACACCAAGTTCGTATTTTGCCCTCTCCATAAGGTTTGGAGCAATTTCTTCTTGGTGATATTTTCTTTTTATACCTTGATATACAAGTTTTTCAAGGTAGGTATCAGTTGTAAAGCCCTCTGGAACTGGAAAATCAGGGAGAGGAGCTTTCCATTCAACAGTAATATGACATTTTTTACAAATATCAACTGTATTTTTAATACATTCATCAAAGGTTTCACTATCAAGCCACTTGAAAGCATCACGCAATTCTGAAACTTTTTTTACATAAAACTCATTATTTGAAAAATGAAATCTATTTGGGTCAGATTTAGAAGATTTCGTTTGCATACACAATAGTGTATCGTGCCAATCAGCATCTTCTTTATTCAAATAGTGAGAATCGTTTGTGATAATCATTTTGATATCAAGTTCTTTGGCAATACGTATCAAATCAGGATTTGTACGTTTTTGATCTTCCAAACCGTGATCTTGAAGTTCAATATAATAATCTTCTCCAAATAAGTCTTTAAATCGTTTTGCAACAGCTTTAGCGCCTTCGTAATCATTTTTCAAAAGATGTTGTAAAACTTCTCCACCTAAGCAGGCAGAAGAACAAATTAATCCTTCGTGATATTGTTCCAAGAGTTCCCAATTAATTCTAGGTTTCATATAAAAACCTTTAATATGAGCTTGAGAAGCCAATTTAACAATATTTTTATACCCTTGATTATTTTTTACAAGTAAAACCAAGTGATAACGAGGATTATGATTTTGGTCATGTTCAGATAAATCACCATCGTGAACATAAAATTCACAACCAACAATCGGATTTACCAATTTGGGGGTATAATTTGGGTCTTGTTCTGCTTTTTCACGTTCTTTAGAGTTATTTTTTTCTGCATCAATATACAAATCCATTGCCCCGTACATGACTCCGTGGTCAGTAACTGCAACCCCTGGCATGTTATTTTCTGTACAGAATTTAACTAAATCTCCGATTCTAATAGCTCCATCAAGTAAAGAATACTCAGTGTGTAAGTGGAGTGGTACATATTGTGGTTGTGTCTCTGTCATAATAGTCTAATTATAGACTTAATAAAAATTTTTTAACATAAAATATTAACAAGTATAAATTTTTTTATTTGAATATTTACAAACCAAATTTTTATCAATAATTACTTTTAAAAATCATTTTAATTATTAACATTTTTAAATAATTTAAAAATGTTAAATTGAAAATATTAGCCATTTGGGCTATGCTTAGAAAAGCAATACAACATATTGTTTATAATGTTGTATAACCAAGGTTAGGTTTTGGTATCAATAATTGGAGGGTTTTATGCCAAAAGTTTCTATTTTAATACCGTGTTACAATGTGGAAAAATTTATTAGACAATGTATGAATAGTGTTGTAAATCAAACATTACACGATATTGAAATAATTTGTGTAAACGATGGTTCAACAGACTCAACATTAGATATTTTGCGAGAATACGAAGACAGAGACTCTAGAGTTAAAGTTATATCAAAACATAATTCGGGTTATGGCGCATCAATGAATATCGCTTTAGAATCTGCTAAAGGTGAGTTTATCGGGATTGTAGAATCTGATGATTATGCTGATTTGAACATGTTTGAAAATTTGTATAATTTAGCCTTGAAACATAATGTAGATATTGTAAAAGGTGATTGGTACTCATATTATGGGGAAGAAGACAAATTAGTTGAAAATAATCATTTTTCAGAATTTGAAGAAGAAGTTGTTTTAGATCCGAAAATTTCAAAGAATATATTTGTAATACCAAGTTTGATTGCTGCCTCTATTTATAAAAAAACATTTTTAGATAAGTATGCGATTAGATTTTTAGAAACACCCGGAGCTAGTTATCAAGATACAGCTTTTGCTGCAAAAACAATTATGGCTGTTGATAAACTGGTTTTGACAAAAAAGAATTATTATTGTTATCGAGTGGATAATCAAAATTCTTCGGTAAGAAGTTCTGCGAAAGTTTTCTGTATTTGTGATGAATATAATGAAATTAATTCATTCATGGACAAATATCCAGAAATGAAGTCTACCTTAGAAGAGCAAAAATGTGCAAATCAATACCGAGAATATTTATGGAATTTGAATAGGCTTGAAGAAAAAGAGAGCAAAGAATTTTTTAAAGTTTTTAGGACAGAATTTAAAAAGTATTATGATTCCGATATTTTGAAAGATGAATTTTTTGCACGATATCCCAAACGAGATGTTTTGAGATTGATAAATAATCCGTCAAAATTTTATAAAAAAGAATATTTAAAACAAGATGTTATCCCGATTGTTTCTATAAGTCATGGCATTTTTAGAATTCAAGTAGATAATCATAAATTGTTGAGTTTTAATGCTAGAAAAAGGTTTAAAAAACTTTCAGAATTAATAATATATTGCAAAGATAAAAAGAAATTAAAAGAAATAATCAAGGAAAGAGATGAGTCTAAAATATTAGTTATGACTCCTTTTATCCCTTACTATTCTTCAATGAAACAAAGATTTCAACATATTGCAGAAAATTTAAGCAAAATGGGTTATCTTGTATTTTATTGTACTTATCCAAGTGAAGATAAGCAACAAGGTAAATGGTCTGGATTTTTAAAATTAAGTGATACTTTGTATTTGTGTGATAATTTTAGACTATTGCGAAAAAAGTTGAAAAATGCGTGGTTTTATTATACTCCTATTCAGAATTTTACAGAAAAATCTTTTTATAAAGTTAAAAAGAATAACAAAATAGTTTATGATCATATTGATAGTTTCAAAGTTGGTGATGTTAAGGATAAACTTTTTTATTACAACCGACACAAAAATATCGCTAAAGATTGTGATGTTATTTTGTATTCAGCACGAGGATTAAAAGAAGATTTTGATGGAATTATTAATGACGATAGTAAAATGCATTTGGTTAATAATGGTGTAGATTTTGAACATTTTAATTCGAAATCTATAAATAAAGAATTTGCAGGCAAATTGAACAAATTAAAATCTCAATCTCGATTTTTAGTTGGTTATTATGGTGCATTTGCAGATTGGTTAGATTATGATTTGCTTGAATATATGATACAAAATAAATCTGATATCGGTTTTGTGTTTATTGGACAATGTTATGCTCCAAATGATTATGAAAAAATGGATAAAATTGCAAAATATTCTAATGTTTATTATATTCCGCCGATTGAATATAATAAGCTTCCAGAGTATGCAAGTTTGTTTGATGTTTGTATTATTCCATTTAAGGAATGTGAAGTTGCCAGATATACAAATCCTATAAAATTATTTGAGTATATGGCTATGGGTAAACCTGTTGTTGTTACGAAAGATTTGATAGAATGTTATGGCTATGATGGTGTTTTTGTTGCCGGTAATTATGAAGATTTTACAAACAAGTTAGAAGAGGCTTATTCAAATTCTGAAAGGGGTATGTTTGTAGATAAGCTTATTCATTATGCAATGGCTAATACTTGGAATGAAAATTGCAGAAAAATTGCCACTATTTTGGATAACAGTTATTTGAAAGGACATAAATAATAATGAAAGTTTCCGTAATTATTCCTGTATATAATGCCGAAAAATATTTAGCAGAATGTCTTGATAGTATTGTTTGTCAGACATTATCTGATATTGAAATAATTTGTGTGAACGATGGTTCTAGTGATAATTCTTTATCTATTCTAGAAGCTTATTCACGAAAAGATAATAGATTTAAGATAATAAATCAAGAAAACTCTGGTCCAGGAGTTGCAAGAAATACCGGAATAAATGTGGCGAGTGGTGAATATATCTTTTTTGTAGATTCAGATGATACAATATTTCCCGAAACATTAGAAAAAATGTATAACAAAGCAAGCTCTTTAGATTTGGATATTTGTGTATGCAGAAGTTATGAATATAATATAAAAACTCAAAATCAGTCTTTAATTCCTTTAGGTGCACAGCTTCCCAAAGAAGATGTTTTTAGTAGCTCGGATATAAGTGATTCAATTTTCTTATTGTTTGGAGGTTGGCCTTGGGATAAGTTATATAAAGCTTCTTTAATTAAAGATAATAATATATCCTTTCCAAATTTAAAAAATTCAGAAGATACTTATTTTGTATATAAGTCCTTAATTTTATCCAATAGAATTTCTCTTTTGAACGATTTTTTAATTCTACACAAGATGAATATTACAATTTCAGTATCTAAGACTAGAGAGTCTGATTGTGATGCTTTTATAAAATCTATGGATTTATTACGACAAGATTTATTGGCATCTAATAAATGGGATATTTTTAAAAAATGTTTTGTAAGTTATTTTATGATATTTGCACTTTGGCATTTACAAACTATTTCAGAAAGTTTAAAAGATACATTGTTGAAATCAGTAAAAAATTATATTCAAAAATTGAAAATAAAAAAGACTGATTTTGTAGATAAATATTCTTATTCTATTTTTATAAGTCTCCAAAAGAGCGAGAATTACAAGCACTTTGAAAAATTGATGAATAATTTTAATTCATTTTGGGAACGTATTTTTTCTGTAAAAAATTCTAAAAATTCAAATCATAAAGTCATTACTATTTTGGGGCTAAGAATAAAAATTAGAAAACCTGAAAAAGAAAATATAAAAATATTAATTGCACTGCATAAACCGGCATTACTCCCTAAAGGAAAATATTTTTTACCGGTTCATGTTGGGAGGAATATTGCTCAACAAAAATCAAAGGATGGCATTATTAAGAAAAAAGATTTGTCTTGGTTGTTGCAAAATACTGTAGGCGATAACACTGGGGATAATATTTCATCATTAAATAGATATTATAATGAATGCAGTGCTCTTTATTGGGCTTGGAAAAATTATGATAAAATTGGAAATCCAGATTATATAGGATTAAATCATTATAGAAGATATTTTTGTTTTAATGATGGATATTTTGATTCCTATCATCAATCAGATTATGAGAAAGGACTATGTTTTATTCCTGAAAATCGTTTGACATCTAAAGTTTGTCATAAGGTAGGTTTAACAGATAAAAGTATTGAAAAGGTTTGTAAAAATGCTGAGATTATTGTAACAAGAGATGCAAGACTTGATATTGCATACCAGAGCAAAAAGACAAATCTTCGTGGTGATTATGAAACAAGCTTATCTGGTTGCAAAGTAAAAGATTTTGATTTGATGATTAATATTGTTTTGAAAAAATATCCTCAGTATACAGATGTTATAAATAAGAAAATTAATGGATATGAAAAATCGTTATACCAATTAATTATAATGAAAAGAGAAATCTTTTTTGAATATTGTTCCTTTTTATTTGCTGTTTTGGAGGAAATAAACAATAAGGTTGATTTTTCTGACTATACAATAAATGGTCAAAGAACATTAGGTTATTTGGCGGAAATTCTTTTGTCAATTTATATTTGGGACGTTGAAGAAAAACATAAGTATAAAATTTCAAAATATGGTACATTGTTTATTCAAAATACAGATTTAAATAAACCTATTTTGAAATCTATTTTTGCAGTCGAAAATTCATTAGATAAACGGCATAAAGTTGTAACTGTCTTAGGGCTTAAATTTAAGTTTAAAAGGGGAAAGAATAAGTAATGAAAGTTAGTATTATAATACCTGTTTATAATGTCGAAAATTATTTGAGAGTGTGTTTGGATAGTGTAGTTAATCAAACATATTCTGACCTTGAAATAATTTGTGTTAATGATGGTTCTACAGATGCATCTTTAGATATTCTGAATGAATATGCTAAAAATGATAGTCGTATTCTTGTTGTGTCACAGTCAAATAGAGGGTTAGCTGCAGCTAGAAATACCGGATTAGAATATGTAACCGGTGAGCTTTGTTATTTTTTAGATAGTGATGATTATATTGAAAGAAATCTAATAGAATATGCTGTTAAAATTTTTGAGAATTTTGATGTCGATTATTTTTGTTTTAGTTCAAAAGCTTTTCTTGATGGAGAAAACATATCTCAAGATTTAGATATTATTGCGGATTATATTACTGTCAAAAGAGATGGGGTTTTTGATGTGAATTTTGATATTGGATTAGGAACCAATATTCATGTTTGGAATAAAATTTTCAAAACGAGTAATCTTATCAGTAATAATATCAAATTTATTGATGGACTTCTTTATGAAGATATTTATTTTATGTGGAATTGTGTGTTTCATTCTAAAAGAGCTTATTTTGATACCGATTTTTATCACTATTACAGAATTCGTTCAAATTCAATAATGGAAAACACAAATAAAAATAAATCATTTGTAAATGCGGTTTCTCATTTATACAATTGGCATGAATTATTTTTAACACTAAAAAATGATATGAATTTATTTTCTAAAAATTATAATAATTTGTTATTCTTACTTAATATGTATAGACAAAGAACAAAAGAAATGGTTAACCCTTCTGAAAAGTATAAGGTTGAAAAATTATACCAATCTTATTTGAGAGAAATAACAGAGTTTAATAATTATTTGTACTTATTACAAAAAACAAAAAAAAATTTAAAAGAAAAATTATTTTCTGTTGAAAAAGCAGGTAATCATTGGATCTATAGATTATTATTTTTTAAAATTAAATTTAAGCATAATGTAATTCATAAGATAATTAACCAACCTCTTAGATTTTTGTTGAGTTTAAATCTTGCACTGATACAATTGGGAAAATCAAAGTTTGATGTATTTTGTAAAACAAATACAAAAAATTCTGAAATGGAAGATGTTTTGAGAAATTTAGGGAAATTCTATTTCTTACCAAATCGGGGCAATCTTGGTGATATCGCAATCGCAACTTCTTGTTATCAATTTTTTGATTCAAAGAATATGAATTATTCAACTGTTGATATGAGTTTAGAACAACAAAGTTTTGTTGATAAACCATTTAATCTTGTTTATGGTGGAGGAGGTTTATTTACTAAGTATTATAGACAATATTATCAGGATATTTTAAATTTATTTAGGTCAAAGAATTTACAAAATGCGGTTATTATGCCAGCGAGTTTTTATGAATGTCGTGATGTTTTAGCTCAGCTAGATGAAAGATTTACCGTATTTTGTAGAGAAAAGCAAAGTTATGAGTATTGCATCGCAAATAATTCCCGAGCGAAGTTTATTTTGGCTGATGATATGGTTATTGGTTTAAATACGGATTACTATAAAAAAGAATTTTTAGATAAAAATAATTTAAAATCATTTTTATCTAAGAAAGGCAAAGAAAATTTTAAAAATGTTGTAGAAAGACTTTGTCCTTTTTATTTTGAGGTTCAAAAACAATTTAAAAAAGTTAAAAAATCTTCCAATACAAATATTGGTTATTTTTTGAGAACTGATGATGAGAAATTCTTTAATCCCGAAAAATCTGGTCTTGAATCTCTTGTTGATTTATCGTTATGTGCAAGTTCATTTTGTGCTGATAAAGCAATGGATATAATGTTGTCAAAATTGTTTTTAGGCATATTAGATTCTTATGATGTTATTGTTTCAGATAGATTGCATATCGGAATTTGTTCTGCATTATTGGGTAAAGAGGTTTATTTATTGGATAACTCATATAAAAAAGTCTCAAATGTCTATAAAAATTCTTTGAAAAATAATAAAAAAGTTCATTTGTATCAAGATGTCGACTCAATGATGAGAGATTTGTCGAAAATAAAAAATAAAATGAATATTAAACGAATAAAAACATTTGGATTGATGAACTTCTTGTTAGAATACGGAAGTATAAAAAATCAATTTGGTGCTGAAAAAATTATATGGAGAAATTAAATATAATGTCAAAAGATAAAATAAAAAGATTTATAGAATGTATTGTTCCCGTCACGGCTTGTAATTTGAGATGTCATTATTGTTATGTAATTCAAAATGATTATAGAACAAATAAAATTCCAAAATTTGAATATTCTCCAGAATATATTGCAAAAGCCTTGTCTAAAAAACGTCTGGGTGGAACTTGTTTATTCAATATTTGCGGTGCAGGTGAAACATTGTTGCCAGAAGAAGTTGTAAAAGTTGCTTATCAATTATTGAATGCGGGACATTATGTAAATATTACGACAAATGGTACTATCACAGAACGATTTGAAGAAATTAGTAGTTTCCCTAAGGAGTTTTGCGAACGTTTGACTTTTTCTTTTTCTTTCCATTATTTGGAGTTGAGGGATAGAAATTTGTTAGATGTGTTTTTTAAAAATATTAATTTGGTAAGGCAAGCAGGTTGTTCATTTTTAGTTCAATTTAATATGTATGATGAATACATTCCGCATTTAGAAACAATGAAACAGTTATGTATAGATAATGTTGGTGCGATACCACAAATTGCATTGACTCGAGATGAAATGTCTGATGAAATTAAGATTTTGTCTAATTTATCAAGAGAATCCTATTATAAATTGGGAGAATCTTTCAATTCTCCATTATGGAATTTTACTAATAAAAATTTCTTGATAAAGCGTAATGAATTTTGTTATGCTGGAGATTGGAGTTTCAGACTTGATCTTACAACCGGGGAAGCTAAAAGATGTTATTTTGAAGATTATACACAAAACTTTTATAAAGATATAGATAAACCGATTAATTTCTGTGCAGTTGGGTGTGAGTGTGGACTTCCATATTGTATAAATTCTAGTCACTTTATAGCATTAGGGAATATACCACAAATAGAATGTCCAACCTACAGTGATTTAAGGAATAGAAAATGTAAAGATGGTACAGAGTGGGAACAACCACAAATGAAAAGTTTTTTGAATACGAAATTGTACGAAAACAATCGTAGGTATATTGAGGAAAAGAAAAATAATTTTTTAGAAAATATTTTTTCTGTTAAATATTCAAAAGGTGCAGGACTTTCACGTCATACAGTAATTACATTATTAGGAATTCGATTAAAATTTAAGGTTTAATTAAAAATGTCAAATAAAATAATAGTTGCTTTTTCAACAGATAATACGATATTTAAAAGAACATATATTTCATTATTAAGTGTTTTGAACAATTCTAAATCATTTGTAGAATGTTATATCTTGTATTCGGGTTTAACAGATTTTGAGTTAAAGTTTTTTAGAGATTTAGAGAAAAGACATTCTAATTTAAAAATACATTTCAAACAATTTGAGTCTTCAATTGTCACTAAATATCCGGTGTTTAATTACATAAATATGACATATTGGTTTAAGTTTTGGTTTGCTGATATGTTTCCAGAGGTTGATAAGGTTTTGTATTTAGATGAAACAATTATTGCACAAGATGATTTGTTTGAACTTTATTCTACAAATTTAGACGGTTTCTATATGGCTGCAGTAGCTTCTCCTTGGGGAAATATTCAATTAGAAAATTTAAATTTAGAAAATAAATATTATTTTGCAAGACGAGTATTTTTAATAAATTGTCAAAAATGGCGAGTGAATAAAGTTTTAGATAATTTAATTTCGAAATGTTTAAAATCTTCATCTTTGGTTACATCTGATGGGGAGCTTGCTATTATCAATAAATTTCTAGGCAATAAAATTTATCGTCTTGATTGTAAATACAATTATATGGAACCTTGGGGAAATATAAAAGTTCAATATCCTCCAACGGTAATGGCTGAGTATTATAAGGCAAAAAATCAACCGGTAATTATAAATTTTGTCGGTCCATTCCCAGAATACAGTACTTGCTACCATTCAAAGAAGAAAATTTGGTGGAAGTATGCTAAAAAATCTCCATTTAAAATCAAGGAATTGCAATCCTATAAATTATCTGCGACATCTGCTCAAAATTCTTTCAAGTATTCGTGGTTGTTGTCACGAGTATTCCCATACATAAAGCCGTACCTGCCAAGAATTGTCCTCGGTTTTCTCATGGCAATTCCATTAGGCTTGCTAGATGGGGTCACAGCCTTTGCGCTAAAACCATACATGGACTACGTAATAGGTGGAAAAACCTTTGCACTCGACTGGCATGGGATTAGTTTTTCTATAAGCTCTTTGCAAATGGCATTTATTCTGCCAATAGGTGTAATTTTATTTGCTGCTTTTCAAGGTGTTTTGAGATATCTGAATGGGTATTTGTCAACTTGGACTTCTCAAAGAATTACTAATGATGTTAAATTTGATTTGTTTGATAGGCTAATCCACATGCACCCACAATTTTTTGACGAAAACTCTTCCGGTGTAATTATCCAAAGATATATGGGCGACCCTGCAACAGCTTCAAGTGGGATCGTAGATAATATCAAAACAATAACAACAAGTTTATTTGGAGCTTTAGGTTTAATTGCAGTAATGCTTTATAGTTCGTGGAAACTTGCAATTATTGGTGTTGTAGTTCTTTGTGCTGCATTTTTACCGGTTGCTTTGATTAGAAAAAGGATTAAAGAAGCATCTAATAAAAATATGGTAATAGGTGGTAATATTACAACTAATATTAACGAAACATATTCCGGTAATAAAGTTATGGCAGCTTATGAACTTCAAGACCGTCAAAATAAATATTTCAAAGACCAAACTTGGAAATCTTTTGATGTCAATATGTCATTATACAAACGTTCAGGTTGGATGAGCCCTATTATGTATATTATTGCATCATTCGGTATTGCAACTGTTCTTGGTGTAGGTACATATTTAATTAATAGTGGTGAAATGACAGCCGGAAGTTTCGCATCATTTGTAACTTCTCTACTTCTATTATATAAACCTGTAAAAACATTAGGAAATACTTTAACAGGTATTCAGAATATCTTTGTAGCAATGGGTCGGGTGTTTGAATTATTTGATTTAAAACCAGAAATAACAGATTGCAAAAATCCAATAACACTAATGGGTTTAAATAAAGATATTAAATTAGAAAATGTATGTTTTGAATATACTCCAAATCACCCAGTATTAAAAAATATAAATTTAACAATTCCTAAAAATGAAACACTTGCAATAGTAGGTAATTCTGGAGGAGGGAAATCTACACTTGTCAATTTAATCCCAAGATTTTACGATATAAAAAGTGGTTCAATAAAAATAGATGATTTAGATATAAGAGAAATATCTTTAACCTCACTACGTCATAATATATCAATGGTGTTCCAAGATAACTTCTTGTATTCAGGAACAATAAAAGAAAATATTATGATGGGAAACCCAAAAGCAAGTCAAGAAGAACTAATGGAAGCAATAAAGTCTGCGCATTTGCAGGATTTAATCTCAGAACTGCCATTGGGCTTAGATACAGAACTTGGTGAGAGAGGAATGACTCTATCAGGCGGTCAAAGACAGAGAGTTGCAATTGCAAGAGCGATGTTACGTAATGCGCCAATTGTAATCTTAGATGAAGCAACGAGTGCATTGGATAATGAATCAGAAGCAATTGTACAAAAAGCAATGGATAACCTGATGCAAAATAGAACGGTATTTATAATTGCTCATAGACTTTCAACGATAAAGAATGCAAATAGAATTGCGGTAATTAATGAGGGCGAATTGGTAGAATTAGGAACTCATGATGAATTGATGTCTATTGAGAACGGACAATACAAAACCCTTTACGAAATGCAATTTAAAAAACAGGAAAAAATTAAAAATTAAATATTTAAAAGAGATAGTATTTTTATAAGTACTATCTCTTTTTTACAATATAGAAACATATTATAGTATTCTCTATTTATTAAAAAAGTCCATTGGGGGCTGTTGTGGGAATAGTGGTTTTGACATTAAAAACCCTGGGGTGCCTAGTCCCGCAAATGGTGGGCGAGGAGGGTGATTTTGTTCAAATCTTGCTCGTCCCTCTGATTTCATTTTTTCTAATTCCGCTTTTTGTTTTTTATTCAAGATACTTTCAAATTCTTGAGAGTTTTTCTTTCTGATTTCTTGAGCTTGTTTTTCGAGTTCTTTAATTTCAGAATTTATTTGATCAATTCTTTCTTTTTGCGCTCTTTCAGTCATTTTTGTTAATTTTACTGTTTCAATTTCTTGATGTTTAACTTCAATTTTCATCATTATAGGGCGCATTTCTTCTCTACCTTTTTGATGAATAGCTTTAGCTTTAGCTTTTTGTTTATCTGTCAAGTTTAATCGTTGTTCAAATTGTTTTCTCATCTGTTCTTTAGATGGGTGTTGAACCATCATTGAATTTGGCGGTGTTGTATCCGGAGCTGCAAAAGATGTGGTGTTTCCGCTCATAATTAAAACTGTTGCACATACCAATAATGGAATTACTTTTTTCATTTTATTTTTCCTCATATTTCATTACATTAAGTCTTCAAGCATTAAAGCTAATTCTTTCTTTGCGTTATAAAGTCTTGATTTTACTGTTCCTACTGGGCATTTAAGTTTTTTTGCACAGTCTTCGTAGGAATAACTGTTTATTTCGCAAAGCATAATTACTTCTTTAAATTTTGGTCTTAATTGATTTATAGCTTTAATAATTCTTTTTTGTCTTTCCAGACTAATGACATTCGATTCCGGTGTAGATTTTTTGTCTTTTATATTTGACATAACAAGGTCATCTGATGTAGAAGTTGAAAAAACTTTTCTATAAGATGATTTCAAATAATCAAGCGATGTGTTCTTAGCGATAGTAGAAATCCAACTTTTTGCAGAACCTTTTTCTTTGTATTTGTCTGAATTTTTCCAAATCTTTACATAGACATCTTGTTCCAAATCTTCATTATCTTCTTTGGTAATAAGACGTATGATATTTTTAATATTTTGTTTGTTTGATTCAATTACTTTGTTAAAATCCATCTATTATTCTACCGAAATTAGCCCGTAAGAATCTACTGGAAGACCTAAATCCTCAGAACTTAAAGTCGTTCCATATTTAAGAGTATCAGAAACATCTGTGTTGAAATTTATTACACCCAGAGTTGTTCCGCTAACCATTAGCACAAATAATGCACAAGCAGCCTTAACTTTTGCCAGATTTTTGCGTTTTTCTCTGTAATATGGTTTTACTTCCTTCAAAAGTTCAGAAACTTTCTGCATTTTTTCGTGTTCCTTTTGGCAATCGGGACAGTTTGCAATGTGTTCGTTCAATTCTTCTTCACTTCTGAATGTAAAGAGTGCTTCATATTTTGTACATTTTTTATCCATAATATTAACCTCTATACTCTTATAACGATTTTAATCTAAAAAAGTTCATTTTTCAAAATTATTTTTACCGGCTTCGTAAAAATATGTATCAAATTCTTGCACAAAGTTTTTTTTGATAGTAATATGATAAATATATAAGGGGAGAATTTATGGAATTTTTCAGAAAACATCAAAAGCTAATTATCGGTATTATAGCTATTACTTTTATTGCTTGGACAGTTGGACTTATGATGTTGCCTTTGATTGTAAAATAATATAAAAATGAAAATAAATAACTTTTTAAAAAATATATTTATATGCTGGATAATGCTTGGAACTCTTGGTTTTGGTGGGGTTCTATCTCCTGTTGTTGCCGCTCCGACTTTAAGGCAAAAATTAAAGCAAACAAATAACAAGAGATATTATATCCAACAAAAAAAGCATCAAACAGACTTAAAGCTAAAAAATGAACGTAATAAATTAAGCAACAATCAACAGAAGCTTGAACAAGCACATCAAGAACTTGAAACAACTACTGCAAGGTATAATTCGTTGATGTCTAATTTGACTTCAATGGAAAGTCAGTTGAATAGTGCTATTGTGGAGTTTCGTAGTATTGATGCTGCTATGAAATCTCGTATCCGTCAGGTTTATAAACACCAAAGGACGGGTATGTTTGTCCTTATTATGTCTGCAAGAGATGTGAATTCTTTAATGGATACATTCTATTTTGAAAAAATTGTTATTAAAGATGATTACAAAAGAATGCAGGCTGTAAAAGCTAAAGCAAATGAAATTGCAAGATTAAAAGCTCAAGTAGAAAGTCAAAGACGTATGGTTGAGGCTTCAATTCGGGATATTAAAAACCAAAGGGCAACAATTCAAAGTTCAATCGCTGAAAACAAAAATATGATTGAACGTTTGCAAAAGGATAAAAGTTATTATGAAAGAACGGAAAGAGAATTGGCAAGACAATCTGCAAGTATTCAAAGTATGATTGAGCAGATGACAAGAAGGGCTTCTCATTCCAATTCAACACCTGTTCATGTTTCATCTACAGGATTTATTTATCCGATTCGTGGACCAATCACCTCTCCGTTTGGATATAGAACTCACCCAATATTCAAAAGTAGAATTTTCCACTCGGGTATTGATATTGCGGGCCCGAATGGCGGAGCAATTCATGCTTCAAATGATGGACGTGTAATTTATGCCGGTTGGTACGGTGGATACGGTAAAGTTGTAATTTTAGACCATGGTGTAATTAATGGCAAACCGATTACAACATTGTATGGTCACATGTCGGCAATCAATGTAAGCAGTGGACAAAACGTGAAAAAGGGTCAAACTGTTGGACGTGAGGGGTCAACAGGTTATAGTACAGGTCCTCATTGTCACTTTGAAGTCAGAGTTAACGGTAAACCGACAAATCCGTTGAGTTACATTTAGGATAAGGACGTTAAAATTGAAAAGATATTTAATCGCAGCACTTTTAATATTCACTTTTTCCAATGCATCATTTGCTGATGAATTGGAAAATTCTCCTGTAATGAATGTAACTAATCCCGTATTTCGTTCTTCATTAACGGATTTGATTCCGGATAATGATAATAATTATTCCGGTTATGATTACAACTTCCAAGGTGCCGGTGGAGGAACTAGAACATATAGAGAAATTAATCCGGATAATATGCCATTTTTCAAACAAATGAGATTGCGTATTACAAACAAGTTATGTGGTTCCGGAGAAGAAGAGTCTGTTGAAAATCCCGATGAAGAAAATGTAACAGAGGTAAAAGAATCTCCGTTAAAAAAGGTTAAATTCTGGAAGAAAAAGAATAAAAATGTTTTAGAAAATCAATCTGATTTAGTGTCTGAAAGTGATTTAACAAATTCAATTCAATCTGAAACTCAAACAGATTTAGATATTTCGGACGAAACAATGTCTTTGACCGGTGGTGTTAATGAGCAAGTTACAGAAAAACAATTGACGTTAGATGCTGAATTTGTGACTTATGACGATGAAACTGGGGATATGGTTGCAACCGGTCGTCCGATTTTGTATTTGCCGCCACAAAATGTAAAAATTGTAGCAGATAAAATGACTTATAATGAAGATTCCAATGTATTGAAAGGTATTGGAAACGTAGTTGTTTATAAAGATGGTATGCCAACTAAGGGTGATTATCTCGAAGTTGATATGAATGAAGAAACCATGATTATGGACAATATGGAAACCAAAACGGAGTCTATGATTACTGATGCTAAAAAAGCTATCCAAAAAGATGGCTTGATTATTTTGAATGACGGTAATTTTCACTCAGATGAATCTCAAATTTATCGTTTAGCTTCAAGAATGGTTGGACCTCAATTCCAAAATATGATTGTTGATCCAGATGCTCAAGCTTTAATTTTTGGAAATCCGGAGGGAAATAATTTTAAACTTGATATCAAATCGATATTTGTTGAAGCAAGAAAAAATCATGATGTAATTAAGGCAAAAGAAATCAAGTTTTATCATAAGGATAAATATTTATTTACTTGGCCTAGTCTGACAGCTTACACAAATAAAGAACGTGATTATTTTGAGGCAAGTTATCCTGAGTTGGGTTCTCGTAGAAAACTGGGTATGTATGTTGGTCCGGGGTTCGTATTTGGTGGACCTGCCGGTTCTGTTATTAAAGTTATTCCGTTCTTAAATTATAAGAGCAAATTTGGTTTTGGTGGGGCTTTAAAATACCACAACACATATAATACAACTGAAATGGGCTATGGTTCAGCAAATGACATTTTCTTCTTAAGAGGTGTTCAAAGATTAGATGATAATGTATTTTTACATTATGCTGTTAATTCATACTTAGATGAATGGTTCTTAGGTTCAAGAATGCCTAAATGGATGGCTGAAGTTTATTATGACAAATCTTTTGTAAATAAAGACTTTTTAGCTAAAGGTATGGATTTGAGATTTCGCCATAGAGCCGGTTTTGGTATGATGCAAGATGATGATAGAAGTTATTATGGCGAGCATATTGATTCAAGCGAAATGACAACTACAAGAACTCGTTATATGGCAGAGTTAGCTCAAAGCTTCTATAATTATAAAAATATAGAAAAAAGACTTGCGTTAAACGTAAGTTTATTGATGCAAGGTTCTGCGGCATTATATGGTACGGGTGATACTCAGTTCATTGGTCGTGTTGGACCTAGTGTTCACTTACAATATAAAAACTGGATGCAAGATGTGGGTTACTTGATTGCGGGTTATTCTGATGAAACACCTTTACCAAGATATGATACGTATAGATACGGTCACCAGAGTGTATATTTGACAGAGGCATTAAGACTTAACAAATATTTCTCTGTTGGTTGGTCTGGTAATATTAATTTGTCTGACGATGCTCCAAACGGTAAAATGTTCCAAGAAAACCGCTTTATTGTCGCTTTTGGTCCAGATGACTTCAAAATCAGTTTGGGTTATGACTTTGTAAGACAGACTACATACTTCGGATTTAACGTTGCATTTGATACAAAGGGTACATCTATCAAATATGGTAAAATGGAAATTAAAAACCCAGAAAAATTAGGTAAAAATGCAAATCCGGAAAAATCGGAAGAAGAGCGTAAATTAGCATTCTCTCCTGCTAGTAAGAAGTCAGATGAAGTTCAAACAACAAATAAAAAATCAAAATCAACTGAAAATGAAAAATCTACAGTTTTAAAATATGCTGAAGTAATTGAAATTGAAGATCCGGATAAAGAAAGTATTCAATAATATGTTTGAAGATAAAAAAAATGAATTAATTGAATATGGTCGTATGGCGGGAGATAAAAATTATACTCCCGGAATTTCCGGCAATCTTTCTGCAAGATGTGGAGATATGGTTGTAATCACCTCGTCCGGAGTCGCAAATGGATATTTGACAGAAAATGATTTTGCGGTTGTTGATTTTGATGGAAATGCAATTGAGGGTGAAAAACCGTCTAGCGAGCGTATGCTCCATATTGAATTTTACAAAAAACGTCCTGAGATGAATTATGTGATGCATGTTCATTCTCCTTACTTGACGGCATTTGCTTCTGCGGGAATTGCATTAGACGATAAAATTTCGCCAGAAATAATTTATTGTTTTGAAAAAATTCCACTTGCGGAGTATTCAATCCCCGGGTCAAAAGAACTCGTTGAAAAAACATCAAAGTATTTTGAAAATTATGATGTTGTTCTAATGGCAAATCACGGGGTTATTATTGCTGGTAAAGATATTAAAGATGCTTTTTATAAGCTTGATTTGTGCGAAAATTATGCAAAAACCGTAATATGTGCAAAACTTCTTGGTGGTGCTAAAATATTACCAGAGGAAGAAGTTGAAAAGATTTATTTATTAAGACAAAAGTAAAAGAGGAAAATAATAATGACAATTACATTAGAGAATAAACAAGGTTTGATAGCAGGTGACGGAATTTTACCTGTTAGAATGGCTCAATATGCGAAAGAAAATGGGTTTGAAGTTGTTTGTATTTCTCTATCAAGAGATAATGTAAGAGATTTAAAAAAATATTGTTCAAAAGTTTATAGCTGTCACCCTGGGGAAGTTAATAAAATTGAATCTATATTGAGAGATGAACAAATTAAGCAATTGACTTTCTTGGGTAAAGTTCATAAAAAAGTTTTGTTGCAACTTCACAAGTTTGATAAACGTGCAATTGATTTAATCAAAGATGCCGTAAGATTGAATGATGATCAAGTAATGTTGATGATTGTTCAAGAGCTTGCAAAAATTGGAGTTGAAGTTTTAGACCAAACTATTTTTATCAAAAACCTGATGATTCCTGCAGGTGTTCTTGGTAAACATAAACCAACAAAAGAGCAAATGGACGATGTTAATTATGGTTTTTGGTTAGCAAAAGAAATGGGCAAAATTGATGTCGGTCAATCTGTTGTAATCAAGGATAAAATGATTATGGCAGTAGAAGCAATTGAGGGTACTGATTCTTGTATCAAACGTGGTGCCAAGCTTGCTAAACGTGGTGCTGTAATTGTCAAAGTTGCAAAACCAAAGCAAGATAAAAGATTTGATATTCCTGCAATCGGTATGAAAACTCTTAGAACAATGAGGTGTAAAAGAGCTTCTTTAATTGCTGTTGAGGCAAATGAAACAATTATTGTTGACCAAGAAAAAGTCATAAAATATGCGGACGAACACAATATTGTAATTATGGCAGTGTAGATGAAAAAAATATTTATTATTACAGGCGAATATTCAGGTGACATTCACGCATCAAAAGTTGTGAAAGAATTAAGAACGCTAAATTCTGATATCGAAATTGAGGGAATTGGTGGCGAAAATCTAGCCGCAGAAGGTGTAAAATTGTTCGCAAATCAAGATAAAATGTCTGCTGTCGGACTTTCACCAAAGATTTTGATTGACCATTTCAAACTCGGTAAATCTGTTGTTGAATATTTGAAAAACGAATACAAACCGGATTTAGTTTTGCTAATTGATTATGGTGCGTTTAATTTGTCTGTTGCAAAATTTTTACACGAAGCAGGGATAAAGGTATTTTATTATATTCCTCCGCAAGTTTGGGCAAGCAGAAAATATCGTATCAAATTAATTAAAAAATTTGTGGATAAAGTTCTTTGCATCTTCCCGTTTGAGAAACCTTTGTATGCTCAATATGGAATTGATACACACTATTGTGGACACCCACTTGTAGCTCAACTTCCGCCCGCTGCACCTAAAAGAGAATTCTTCCGCTCACATGGTTTTGATTTAGAAAAAAGACTAGTTTCTGTTTTCCCGGGGTCAAGAACCTTTGAGTTGAAAGAATTGATGGAAGTATTTAAGGAATCTGTTACAAGGTTGAGAAAAAGACATCCGGATTTGCAGTTTTGCATGTCACAAGCTCCAAATATCTCAGACGAAGTTTACAAAAAGTATTTGGGCGATTTTAATATTAAAGTTATTAAGGGTGAAAACCAAGCATTGTTGAGTGTTTCTGATGCTTTAATTTTAGCATCGGGTACGGTTGCATTAGAAGCTTGTTTGTACAAAACTCCTATGATTATTGCGTATCGAGGACCAAAATTGTTTTATTGGATTTATTTACTTGTAAGATGTATAAAACGAGTGTCTCTGCCAAACATTATTGCAGATAAATCTATTGTTCCGGAGATTATTCAAGACAAAGTTACTCCGTTGAATATAACTTATGAAATCGAAGAAATACTTTATAACCAAGAGAAAAGAGAAAAAATGGTAAGTGAACTTGGGAAAGTTCAAGAAATGTTATCGGATAAAAATTCTGCCCTTGAAGTTGCTAAAGTTATTGATACTGAATTATTTCCTTAATATAACTTAAATGAGCTTTGAATTTAGGCAATTTTCGTTTATTCTAGCTTTTTAATATAAGTGTAGGCTAGTGATTTATGATTAATTCAATTCAAACAATTGAAACAAAACATAATGCATTTGGAGATATGACGAAAAGAACTACTCCAAGCGATTTTTGGCTGGCTGAAAATTCAAAAATTAAATCTAAAAAAGATAGAAAAGATAATAAAATCGTAATCATGACGCCCGAAGAGGCGAGAGCTACAAAGAACATTAAACTTATTGGTTTATCAATTGCAGGAGCAATGGTCTTGACTGCAGCTGGACTGTTTTTCTTCTTAAAAGGCGGTTCAAAAGGTTTGTCCAGTAATTTCAAAAAGTTGAGGAATTATTTAGAATCCAAAGTTCAGAATGCGAAATTGAATAAATCCGGTAACGATTTGGTGACAAAAGCCTATGCTTTATTGATTAAAAATTTAGATAGAGCTTTGCAAAAATTTGAGGCTGTGAATAATTTCACTACATTCAAAGATCTTTTATTCAAAAAAATAATGTATAGCAATTTTGGTTTTAAAAAATTTGCTTCAAAATCTAATTGGGGTGCTAAAATTCATTCTGGTGTGACTAGAGTTTTTGAAAAAATCGGACGTCAATCTGTTGTGAATTCTTACCAAAAAACGGCAGGTATAATGACAGAACGCAAGTTGTTGTGTGCTCAGATTGAAAAAGATATCTTGGCAAAAAATCCGTATGATATTGTTGAAATAAACGGTATAAGACGAACAAAAGCTCAATGGCTAATGCAGATTTCTAAAATGAATGATGAACTTTCTAAAAACTATAATCTTCACTTTGGAACTAGTGCTTTAACAGGTAGGTATTTAAAAATCAAGAAAACGACAGATGGTTTAAATTCTTATTTTGAGGATTTAGGCACTTTCTTATCTAAAAATACGTTGAATTCGTTTGTATCAGATTCGTTTATTTATTCTGACAAGTTGAAAATTCAGAATGCGGTAAAGGGGTTTAGAAAAAATCTATCTTATTCAATTTCCGATATGGCAAAAGAATCAGAAAACAAAGTTATGCAAATGACCCAGTCTGTAAATTATAAAGATGTTGATAAACTTAATATCTTGAATTCAATAAGGACAGGTTTTAAAACTCTTGTAAAATCTAAAACCAATAAAAATGAAATTACTCAAAAAATCTTAGGAGACATTGATACATTTAATAAACTTGTTAAGTCAGACTCTTCATTAGGTAAAAAGGATACAGATTTACTATTATCAAGTGCAGATGAATTGAAAAAATCATTATCGGAATTTAAGCAAGGAAAAGTTGAAGATATTCTATCGCTTTATAAACATTTGCTTTCCCCAGATGATTATTACAGAGTTGAAAAATCTTACAAAAACAGTATCAAGTCATTAGATAAATCAATAAATATTGAAACTGAAGAATTTATTTCCAAAGTTAGGGATTTAACAACCGGAGGTGCTCCAACTGATATTTTAACCGTTTTGGGTTCTTTTGCAACTTTGAGTTATCAACTTGGAAAATCAGATAACAATGACGAACGAGCTTCAATTTCTTTGAAATACGGAATTCCTGCCCTTGCAGGTATTGGTGTTTCATTGTACTGTAATGCAAAATTATTTGCAGGGACAAAATCAATGTTAGTAGCAAGTATTTCCGGTTTAATTGTTAACCAAATAGGTTCTTGGGCTGATAAAATGTTGAAAAAACACAAAGCTGCGAAATTAAGTGCAAATAACCAAAATCCTCAACCGGTGCAAAATTCAAATTCTGATGTCTTAGATTTAACAAAAATTGACACTAAATCCGCATAATATCCTCTAAAAATTGTATAGATATCTTGTTTTTTCTTGTTAAAATCACAATATGAGGGCAGTTGTGCCTATTTAAATTTACCAACAAGGGGAAGAGAAATATATGACATTAACCATTAGAGAAAAACTCGAAAAAAGAGAGTTTGATTATTTAAGTGATATAGCTACAAAATCTGCAAATTCAAAAGGAAGAAAAATAGATGAACCTCAATCTGATTTGAGAACAGATTTTCAACGTGATAGAGATAGAATTCTTCATTCAAAAGCTTTCAGAAGATTGAAACACAAAACTCAAGTTTTTCTATCTCCGTTTGACGACCATTTTAGAACTCGTTTAACGCACACTCTTGAAGTTTCGCAAATTGGGAGGACAATTGCAAGAGCCTTGGATTTGAATGAGGATTTGGTTGAAGCTATTTCATTAGGTCATGATTTGGGGCATACTCCGTTTGGACATTGTGGTGAGGGTGTTTTGAATGAACTTGTTCCTGGGGGATTTCATCACAATATTCAGAGTGTAAGAGTTGTTGAAGTTTTGGAACATTTAAACCTATGCCGTGAAACTATTGATGGAATTTTGACTCACACTTGGGGATATAAACCGTTAACTCCGGAGGGCAAAGTCGTTCAACTTGCTGATAAAATCGCTTATATTAACCACGATATTGAAGATTCTATCAGAGCCGGTGTAATTGCGGAAAGCGATTTACCAAAAGATTGTATTGCGTATTTTTCGTCTAATCAAAGTAAACGATTAAATAAAATGATTACCGAAGTTGTTAAAAATTCTATTGGCAAATCTGAAATTGCGATGAGTGAAGAAGCTTGGGCTTATACGACAAAACTTCGTGATTGGATGTTTGAGAATGTTTATATTGATTCTCCTGCAAAAATGGAAGAGAAGAAAGCAAGCAGAGTAATTAAAGAATTGTTCTATCTCTATGTTGGTATGCTCAAATCTATGTGTCCGGAAGATAAAATTGTTCGTTTGGTTACGGATTATATTTCCGGCATGACAGATAGATATGCTGTTGAAAGGTTTAAAGAAAACTTTATTCCTGTAGGACTCAAGTGCGGAGCAAAAGAAGATTATTTGTTCAAACTTGCATTGGCAATTGATAAATAATAAAAAAAGAGTATAATCAGACTTATGGATATTCAATATTTGTCTGAATATTTAGAATATATTGAAATAGAAAAAGGCTTGGCTCAAAATACAATTGAGGCATACCGTAGGGATTTGTCTGAGTTTTTAGATTTCTGTCACGAAAAAGGTGTATCTGACATTCAAAGTATAAAACGTACTCATGTTAACGGTTTTATTCTTGATTTGAGAGAAAAAAATTATACTCCACGTAGTGTGGTGAGAAAAATTGCATCTTTACGGGGATTTTTCAAATGGCTTTGTGCAAATGAATACACTAAAGTTGACCCTACTTTAACTCTAGAACAACCAAAACTCCCGAAACGACTCCCTAAGGTTTTGTCAGTTGAAGAAGTTACGGAAATTTTCAGTTCCAATTTGACAAAAGAAGAAAGTTTGATTGTTGAGCTTTTATATGATTGCGGGCTTCGTGTGTCTGAACTGGTTAATCTTAAACTTGATGATATTAATGCGAATTCAAAATATATAGAGTGTTTTGGTAAAGGTTCAAAAGAGCGAATTGTACCATTTGGCAAAAAAGCACAATCGGCTTTGAAAAAATATTTGAAAGTTCGTGATATGATTGTTCTTCAATACAATATTACAGATAATAAAAACTTATTTATCAAAGATGATGGTAAAAATTTAACAAGACAAGATGTTTATAATTTTATTCGGAAACAGGGTGAAAAAATTCACAAACATATTTCACCCCACACTTTGCGTCATAGCTTTGCTACTCATTTGCTTGAAAATGGTGCAGATTTGAGGGTTGTACAAGAACTTTTAGGACATAGCGATGTTTCTACAACCCAGTTATACACGCATATAACGAAAAAACGTCTTAAAGAAGTGTATTTTGCAATAAACAAAGACTCGTGATAATATCTAAGTATGTTAAGTATATTTGTTTCAGGATTGAATAAACACACAGGTAAAACTATTGTTACAGCTGGAATTGCCGGAACAATGCAGAGCCTTTCTTATTCGACAAGTGTTTACAAACCTATTGAAACTTCAGGAGTTGAAGTTGATGGTGGTATTTCTTCTACAGATATTTCTGCTATAAGTAATTTTGATTCTAATATCAAAACGTCAATTTCCTATTTATTTAAAAGCCCGTCAACTCCACTTGCTGCTGCTTATGAATCAAATAATACAAAGATTGATATCCAAAAGATTTATAATGATTATCAAACAAATATTCAAATGACAGAATGTCATATTGTTGAGGGCACAAATAGTATCGCATCTCCGATTGACGAAACAAGGGTAGAAGCAGATATTGTTAAGACTTTAGGACTTCCTTTGTTACTTGTTTTGAATCCTAAAAAATCAACAATCGAAGATGCTATAATGGGAATAAATTATGTTAATTCTCAACATTTAAATCTTTTGGGTGTGATAGTGAATAATTACGAAGAAAATTCGTTTCTTTTAGAAGAAAAGTATTTTCCTCAGTTTGTTGAAGAATATACAAATGCAAAAATTTTGGGTACACTTCCGCACTATTCTGATATGCAAAAACTTACCCCTGAAACATTGATTGCAGATGTTTTGAATAATATAAATATTGAAGATATTTTTGGGCTAAAAATTGCGAAATTGAATATGTAGCGGATATGTCTATAAGTGGTTATGGGCGTTTTAATTTGTTCCCTCCCACCTACGTGGAAGAGGGGGTTTTTAGACAATAAAAAAGGAACCGATTAAGGTTCCGTTTAGTAGTAGTGGAAAAGGAGGAAA